>Ga0105354_1001193_pt1 | contig 16059 bp, 14 predicted proteins | sample GOMGulsemesocosm_FD_83658 | JGI IMG/M metagenome (GOLD analysis project Ga0105354, IMG submission 83658) | Methane-oxidizing microbial communities from mesocosms in the Gulf of Mexico - GOM9B Gulf of Mexico | ecosystem: Environmental > Aquatic > Marine > Cold seeps | place: USA: Gulf of America...
GGAATGGATTTATCAAAGTACAAATTAGATAAAGACTAAATTATATTAGGTAAGTAGTATGGTAACTAGTTACTATACTACTTTCTGGTTTTTTATTCACAAAAATTAATACATCATATTTTGCTCCTCATAAGGAGTTGAAGCAAGATGATGTGAAATACCAAATACAATGAGACACGGTAAAAAAATAAATCACTTAGGTAGAAAGAAAGCACATAGAGTAGCTATGCTGTCTAATATGGCATGTTCTTTAATAGAGCATAAGCGCATTAACACAACAGTTGCTAAAGCAAAAGCTTTAAAGCAATTTTTTGAGCCTTTAGTGACTAAGTCAAAAAGTGATACTACGCACAACCGTCGTTTAGTATTCGCTAAATTAAGACAAAAGGAAGCTGTAACTGAATTATTCAGAGATGTAGCGGTGAAAGTTGGAGACCGACCAGGAGGTTACACCCGTATTATCAAGTTAGGAAACCGTTTAGGTGATAACGCTGATATGGCTATGATCGAATTAGTAGATTATAATGAAATTTACAATGCTGGTAAAAAAGAAGTTAAGAAATCTACTCGTAGAAGTAAAGCTAAAAAATCAGCTCCAGCAGCAGTAGATACAGCAGCTTCTAAAGAAGAAGAATAGTTTTTTTTTATAAAATTATGTTAAAAAGACAAACTAGTACACTAGTTTGTCTTTTTTTGCTTTCTTTTGGCTGATTGTTGGGGCATTTTATAAACTTTATTATTATTATTATTATTATTATGAAAAAATTACTGTTATTATTTTTACTAACTTATGTATCAACAAATGCCCAAGAGTCAATTTCAGGAACTATCAGTTCTAACATATCAGCAGATTATAGTCAAGGGGTGTGGACAAAATCAGGTGGCAATTCATCTAAAATAACAGGATCACCATATTTGTTAGATAAGTGGGGGAATAGGGCTAAAATTTATACTATTGATGAACGTGTGCAAAGTGTCCCTTTTTTAAATTATAATCTTCAAACTAAGAACTTCCAAACTAGATTGTTAAAAAAAGAAGGAGCTATTACTAATTACGTGTCAGATTCTGTTTTTGTTTTTAATTCATATTCCATAAGTAAAGTTTTGATTAATAATCGTGAGTTTAGGAAAGTAAATAATCCAACTACAGGAAAAAAAGAGTTTATGGAGTATGTATCTAAAGCAGGTAACATTGAGTTTTATAAAAACTATTTTTTAACTATCGAGGAAGGAAAGTTAAATCCTTTAACGCAGCAAATGATGTCAGCAGATAAGTTTGTTAAAAAGCATGCTTATTTTATTAAAAATGATGATGGAGTTAAAGCTTTTAAAATGCGTAAAGGAGCGCTTTTAAAATTATTTGGGTCTCATAAAAAAGCTGTAAATAAATTTATAAAAGAAAATAACTTAAATTTCAAAAAGGATTCTCATGTTAAGAGAGTTGTTAACTACTATAACTCATTATAATGTTTTAAAAAGGATAAACTTGTTAGTTTATCCTTTTTTTTTATATTAATTTTGCATCACGAATAATACATAACTAAACAACATATAGTAATGAAGTATCAAACTCGAAGAAAAGCAATATTACTGCTAGCCGATGGTACAATTTTCTACGGAAAATCAGTAGCAGATAAGGAAGGGACGTCCTTTGGTGAGGTTTGTTTTAACACAGGAATGACAGGGTATCAGGAAATTTTTACTGATCCGTCTTATTTTGGGCAGTTAATGGTAACTACAAATGCACATATAGGTAACTACGGAACCACTGCAGATGAGAATGAATCGAAAGGAGTTAAAATTTCTGGGTTAATTTGTAAGAATTTTAGTTATGATTATTCAAGAGATATTGCAAATAGGTCTTTAGAAGATTTTTTAAATGAAAGCAATTTATTTGCTATTTCCGATGTTGATACTAGAGCTTTGGTGTCATACATTCGTGATAATGGAGCTATGAATGCTGTGATATCTACTGATGTTGATAATGTCGAAGAGCTTAAAATACAATTAGCTGAAAGTCCAAATATGAATGGCTTGGAGCTTGCTTCTAAAGTTTCATGTACGGAACCTTATTTTTTTGGTGATGAAAATGCAACTTATAAGGTAGCAGCATTAGATATAGGGATTAAAAGAAATATATTAAAGAGTATTTCATCAAGAGATGTTTATGTAAAAGTGTTTCCTTATAATGCAACATTTGAAGAAATGTATGCCTGGAATCCTGATGGATACTTCCTATCTAATGGCCCTGGAGATCCTGAGCCTTTGGTAGAAGCACAATCAGTAGCTAGGGAAATAATAAAAAGAGATTTACCCTTATTCGGTATTTGTTTAGGGCATCAAGTTATTGCTATTGCGAATGGAATTTCTACATTTAAAATGCATAATGGTCATAGAGGGATTAATCATCCGGTAATGAATATTGTAACAGGAAAAGGGGAAATTACTTCTCAAAATCATGGTTTTGCTGTAAATAGAGATGAAGCTATAGCTAACCCAGAAGTGGAAATATCACATATGCATTTAAATGACCATACAGTTGCTGGATTACGTATGAAAAATAAAAATTGTTTTTCAGTTCAGTATCATCCAGAAGCTAGCCCTGGTCCACATGATTCTAGATACTTGTTCGATGAGTTCGTGACGAATATAAAGGAAGCCAAACTGCAGAAAGCATAATATAAAATAAACCTCACGTGTAAATAGTGAGGTTTATTCGTTAAGGACATGGTTTATATAACTAGTTAAAGACTGTGTTTGAATTAAATATTAGATAAGCGAAAAAAATAACTAAACTAAATACAATATAATTATGAGTATGATTATCGGTGTTCATGCAAGACAAATTTTTGATTCTAGAGGTAATCCAACAGTAGAGGTCGATGTAACGACTGAAAATGGTTTTATGGGACGTGCAGTTGTACCTTCAGGAGCATCAACTGGTGAGCATGAAGCGGTTGAATTACGTGATGGTGGTAAAGCCTATATGGGGAAAGGTGTATTGAAAGCTGTTGGAAATGTAAATACTGTTATAGCTGAGGAGTTGTTAGGGGTTTCTGTTTTTGAGCAGAATACTATTGATCAATTAATGATTGACCTTGATGGTACTGAAAATAAATCGAAATTAGGAGCCAATGCTATATTAGGGGTTTCTTTAGCATGTGCTAAAGCTGCTGCAAATGAGTCAGGGTTGCCTTTGTATAGGTATATTGGTGGAGTATCAGCTAATACATTACCTGTGCCAATGATGAATATTATTAACGGAGGTTCTCATAGTGATGCGCCAATTGCATTTCAGGAATTTATGATAATGCCTGTAAAAGCAAAAAACTTTACGCATGCAATGCAAATGGGAACTGAAATTTTTCATCACCTTAAAAAGGTGTTGAAAGAGAGAAGTTTGTCTACTGCAGTTGGTGATGAAGGTGGTTTTGCACCAACTTTAGATGGTACAGAGGATGCTCTTGATTCTGTTAAATTGGCAGTTGAAAATGCTGGGTATACATTTGGTGATGAAATTATGATTGCTTTAGATTGTGCTGCGGCAGAATTTTATGTAAATGGTAAATATGATTACTCAAAGTTTGAAGGTGTTGAAGGTGCAATAAAAACTTCTGAAGAACAAGCGCAATATTTAGCAGATTTATGTGCTAAGTATCCAATCATTTCTGTCGAAGATGGAATGGATGAAAATGATTGGGATGGATGGAAATCACTTACAGAAAAAGTAGGGGATAAAGTTCAGTTAGTTGGGGATGATTTATTTGTAACTAATGTAAAACGTTTGGAGCGTGGGATTAAAAATAATACAGCTAATTCAATCTTAATTAAAGTAAATCAAATAGGAACTTTAACGGAAACTATTGCGGCTGTTAATATGGCGCATAATGCAGGGTATACTTCTGTAATGAGTCATCGATCTGGAGAAACAGAAGATAATACTATTGCTGATTTAGCGGTGGCTTTAAACTGTGGGCAAATTAAAACAGGTTCAGCTTCACGTTCAGATAGAATGGCAAAATATAATCAATTGTTACGCATTGAAGAGGAATTAGGTATGGTAGCATATTATCCACAAGGAGCAGTTTTTAAAGTGAAATAATAACATAATATTAAGAGAATGTTAAGGCACTAAAAAGTTTACTTTTTAGTGCCTTTTTTATGCATGAATAGTTTCTTTTTTAGTGCTATTTTTTGTAAATTCGTCCGATTGAATAATTAACCCTTGCTAATAGATGTATTAGCACAATAAAGCGAAGGAGAAAAAACTATGGCAGATATAGCTACTTTAGAAGTAAACGGTAAAAAAATAGAATTTCCAGTAATAATTGGAACAGAAAATGAAATTGCAATAGACATTAAGTCGTTAAGAGGAGCTTCACAAGGAGTGATTACAATTGATCCTGGTTATAAAAATACTGGTTCTTGTGAAAGTGCGATTACATTTTTAGATGGAGAAAAGGGGATTTTAAGATACCGTGGATATTCTATTGAAGAACTTGCTGATAAAGCTAATTTCTTAGAAGTTGCATATTTGTTGATTTTTGGGGGATTGCCAACAGCAGCTCAATTAGCAAAATTTGAAGATGATATTAAAAAAGAATCTCATGTTGATGAAGATATTAAGAAAATTTTAGATGGTTTTCCTAAATCAGCCCATCCTATGGGGGTTTTATCGTCATTAACAAGTGCATTAATAGCTTTTAACCCTGCATCGGTAAATGTTGATTCTGAGGAAGAAATGTACCATGCAATTGTTAAAATATTAGGGAAATTTCCAATATTAACTGCTTGGACATTTAAAAAGCTAGGGGGGTATCCATTAGACTATGGAGACGACTCTTTAGGGTATGTTGAAAACTTCATGAGAATGATGTTTAAAAAACCTAATAAAGAGTATAAACAAGATGCTATCATAACAAATGCAATTGACAAATTATTAATTCTTCATGCTGATCATGAGCAAAATTGCTCTACTTCTACAGTACGTATTGTAGGTTCATCACATGCAGGATTATATGCTTCATTATCAGCAGGTATATCTGCGCTTTGGGGACCATTACATGGTGGGGCTAATCAAGCAGTAATTGAAATGCTTGAAGCAATAAAAGAAGATGGTGGTGATACTAAAAAATACATGGCGAAAGCTAAAGATAAGCAGGATCCATTCCGTTTAATGGGGTTTGGACATCGTGTATATAAAAACTTTGATCCAAGAGCTAAAATTATTAAGGTTGCAGCTGATGATGTTCTTAAAGCTTTAGGAGCTCAGGATCCGGTATTGGAAATAGCTAAAGGTTTAGAGCAAGAAGCATTATCTGATCAGTATTTTGTTGATAGAAAACTATACCCTAACGTAGATTTTTATTCAGGAATTATATACAGATCATTAGGAATTCCAACTGAAATGTTTACGCCAATGTTTGCGCTAGGGCGCTTGCCAGGCTGGATTGCTCAATGGAGAGAGATGCGTTTAAAGAAAGAACCGATAGGTCGTCCGCGTCAAGTGTATACGGGAGAAACATTAAGATCATTTAAAGACGTGTCAAAACGATAAAGAATAATATTTAGATAAATGAAAATGCGTGTTTGTAGTGATAAACACGCATTTTTTATAATATGTATGTAGTAAGTTTAATAGTAGCTAATTATTTTCTTAATAGATATAAAAAATTAAGCCATGAGTAAGACGATAAAAATCATCAAGAATAGATCAGATATTGGTGCTGGTACGCGAGGAGCTGATATGGGAGTTGATGCAATAGAGGTTGCAGCAATTAATGAACATAATGATTACTTTAATCAATTTGATTTTGAAGATCTTGAAACTGAAAACGAATCTATTTATAATAAAGTAACAAACTCTTTTGGAAAAAGAATTATTCAGGTGTATAATCAATGTGAGCGCTTGAGTAATGCTGTAGAGCGTAATATTAAGGAAAATAGATTCCCGTTAGTATTGTCAGGTGATCATTCTTCTGCATTAGGAACGATATCAGGGATAAAAGCGGCATACCCTAAGAAACGTATAGGTGTTGTATGGATTGATGCTCATGCTGATATTCATTCGCCATATACATCTCCTTCAGGGAATATTCATGGTATGCCACTTGCAGCTGTATTGTCAGAAGATAATTTAGCTTGTAAAATAAATGATATTTCTGACGATACAGAAAAGTATTGGAATGCAATGAAAAACATCGGTTGTCAAGGGCCCAAAGTTTTAGCAAGAGATGTAGTGTATTATGGGGTAAGAGATACTGAGGAGCCAGAAGATAAACAAATTTCAGCTTTAGGTATAAAGAACTATATGGTGCATGAAGTGCGTTATAGAGGTTTGGATGTTTGTGTGAGTGAAACGCTAGCTACCTTAGATGATTGTGATATGATATATATATCTTTTGATGTAGATAGTATGGATTGTGATTTAATTTCTTACGGTACTGGAACTCCAGTTCCTAAAGGGTTTGATCAGCATGAAATAGTTTCGATAATCAATAAATTGGTTGCTTCTAAAAAAGTGGTTTCTGTTGAGTTTGTAGAGGTAAATCCATTATTAGACCTTAAAGGTAATAAAATGGCGAAAACAGCTTTTGAAGTATTGGATGCGGTTTCAAAAACAATTATAAAAAATATATAAGTTACCTTAAAACTCAATATTTTTTATATCAACTCTTTCTTTATTAAAAAAAAGAAAGAGTTGATTGTTTATAGTGATGAGTTTTGTAAATCTGAATTTGATATTTTTACTTTGAAAATATTGTTTGTTTAATTTTGAAGTAAAGTGAAAAATTACAGTTTTATTATGGTTATTTTAAATGAAAATTGATACGAGTAGTAGACAAATTAATTTAATACATAAAATTTTGAGCAAACAAATTACAGATACGGTATTAATGGTACGTCCAATAGCATTTTTAAGAAATGAGCAGACTGTTAAGTCAAATCATTTTCAAAAAACAATGTTATTAACTCCTAAAGTGATTCAAGAGAAAGCTTTAATAGAGTTTGATTCTTTTGTAGAACAATTAAAGGCGGTCGGAGTTAAGGTCCTTCTAGTTAAGGATACTGTTAATCCACATACGCCAGATTCAATTTTCCCTAATAATTGGATATCTTTTCATGAAAATGGAGTAATTGTAGTGTATCCAATGGAAACTATAAATAGAAGACAGGAAAGGAGAGAGGATGTAATTGAATTGGTAGAGTCGCATACTGGTGTTAAAATTGAAAATGTAATTGATTATACTTCAGCTGAAGAAGAAGGGATTTACCTAGAAGGTACAGGTAGCATTATTTTGGATAGAGAAAACAAAATAGCCTATTGCGCTGAGTCATCTAGATCTGATGAAGAATTGTTTATTGAATTTTGTGAAGATTTAGATTATGATCCTGTTTTTTTTAGAGCAAATCAAGATGTTGATGGGAAAAGAAAACCAATATATCATACAAATGTGATGTTATGTGTGGCGACAAAGTTCGCAGTGATTTGTCTAGATGCAATTGATGATAAAAAAGAAAAGAAAAATGTATTACAGCATTTAAAGAAATCTGGTAAAGAGGTTGTTTCAATAACTGAAAATCAGATGCATTCTTTTGCAGGAAATATGTTAGAGCTTCAAGGAAAATCAGGCTCGGTATTGGTGATGAGTAAGCAAGCAAACGAAAGCTTAACTAATGAGCAATTAATAAAGTTAGAGAAGCATGCTGCTATTTTGGTGGTTGATTTAAAAACAATTGAAACTTTAGGTGGAGGAAGTGCGAGATGTATGTTGGCAGAAGTATTTTAAGTGTCTATCGGCTGTATAGAAGAGAGTGTTTTAAATTAAAAAAGGCATGAATAATGTAATTATTCATGCCTTTTTTGATTTTTTGAAAATTATTTTAAACTACTGTTTGTATTAAAGAAGAAATACCAGACCATAAATATTCTATACCAAGTGCAATTACAATAAAACCTATAATCCTTGAAATTGAATTAATTCCATTAGGTCCAAGAACTCTAATAATATGTTGTGAGCCTCTCATCATCACATAGCATATAACGCAAACAGTTATTACGGCTATTAATGTCGTAGTTATCTCATAGGTACTATTGTATTCCTCATTTAAACTAATTAATAGTGAAATGGAACCTGGTCCAGCCATCATAGGGATAGCTAATGGAGTTAAAGAAATGCGTTCTCGTTCGTGAGCAGCTTCTTTATGTTCCTTGTTCATTCCCCTATTTTTGCTAAACTCCCCTTTTAATAAAGCAAAACCTGAGGTTGCGATTACCAAACCTCCAGCAATTTTTAAAGCACTCAAGCTAATTCCGAAAAAGGCCAGTACGTATTTTCCAAGGAAAAAAGAAATAACTAATATTACAAATACATTAATGCTAGTAAGCATTGATGTGTTATTAATTTCTTTTTGTGTGTCTCCTTCTGTTAAGCTAACAAAAATAGGGACAGTTCCTAATGGGTTCATTACGGAAAATAAAGCTCCGAAAATGTATAAGAATAATTCCATTTGATTTAAAATTTTGGCAAAAAAAAGAATTTCCGATGAATTTATCTTTATTTAAATGTTTTTTATTTTAAATATGATGTCTTTTTCTTTTAAGAGTTAAAATAATCGATTAAAAGCGAAGTTTTGTTGTGTTAATAGTTAAAAAAGTTGTGTGTGTTTTTGTTTTTACAAGCTTATTATGATCTATTTTAGTGAAAAAAATAATTTTAGCAGAAAATATAATTTATTGTAGGCATAGGTTATCTTTGCAACTTATATAAAAAGAATAATGATAATTCAAGAAACACTAGCGTTAAAAGTCAAAGAAGCATTTGCATCAATTTATAATGTAGAATTACCAACAGTAGAATTTCAAGCCACTCGTAAAGAGTTTGCAGGTGATATAACTGTTGTAGTTTTTCCTATGTTAAGAATTGTTAAAGGAAATCCAGTTAAAATCGGTGAAGATTTAGGAAAGTATTTAGTTGAAAATGTTACCGAAATAGAGACGTTTAATGTGGTTAAGGGATTTTTGAATCTTGTTATTTCTGATACTCATTACCTAAATTTTTTTCAAGAAATTAGAAATGAGGAGAAGTATGGTTTTGTTTCACCAACTGTAGCTAACGATGCTGTAATGGTGGAGTATTCATCACCAAATACGAATAAACCACTACATTTAGGGCATGTTAGAAATGTATTGCTTGGGTATTCAGTTGCAGAAATTATTAAAGCTTCTGGAAAGAAAGTGTATAAAACACAAGTAATTAATGATAGAGGGATACATATCTGTAAAAGTATGTTGGCTTGGGATCGTTTTGGGAAAGGAGAAACTCCAGAGTCAACTGGTTTAAAAGGAGATAAGCTTGTTGGGAATTATTATGTGAAGTTTGATCAGGAGTATAAAAAAGAAATCATTGCGTTAGTTGCTGAAGGAAAAACAGAAGACGAAGCAAAAAAACAAGCTCCATTAATTATAGAGGCTCAAGAGATGCTTCGTAAATGGGAAGCTGGAGATAAAGCGGTTGTTGCGCTTTGGAAGAAAATGAACCAATGGGTTTATGATGGGTTTGAAGTAACTTATAAGAATATTGGAGTAGACTTTGATTCATACTATTATGAAAGCAACACCTATTTATTAGGGAAAGATAATATAGCAGAGGGGCTTGAAAATGGTGTGTTTTTTAAAAAAGAAGACGGTTCTGTTTGGTGTGATTTAACTGAGGATGGACTTGACGAAAAAATTGTATTACGTTCAGATGGAACTGCAGTATATATGACTCAAGATATTGGCACAGCAATTCAACGTATAAAAGATAACCCGGATGTTGGGGGGATGATTTATACTGTAGGTAATGAGCAGGATTATCATTTTAAGGTATTGTTTTTAATTTTAAAAAAATTAGGATATGCTTGGGCTAAAAACTTACACCACTTAAGTTATGGTATGGTTGATTTACCTTCAGGTAAAATGAAGAGTAGAGAAGGAACAGTTGTAGATGCGGACGAACTGATGACGGAAATGGTAACTACTTCAAGAGAAATTTCTGAAGACTTAGGGAAGTTGGATGGTTATACCGATGCACAAAAAGAAGAGGTGTATACAGTAATTGGTATGGGGGCTTTAAAATATTTTATATTAAAAGTAGATCCTAAAAAGCGTATTTTATTTGATCCTAAGGAATCTGTAGATTTCCAAGGAAATACAGGGCCATTTATTCAGTATACTTATGCAAGAATTCAAGCTATATTAAGAAGGGCTGAAATTGATTATTCTAAAAATGTAACAATACCATTACATGAAAAGGAAAAAGAATTACTAAAGCAAATTGAATTGTATCCTGAAATAATACAACAAGCAGCTCTAAATCAAAGTCCAGCATTAATAGCAAATTACACCTATGATTTGGTAAAAGGATATAATTCTTTCTTTCAAAATGTATCTATTTTCGGAGCAGACACAGAAGAAGAGAAAATATTTAGAGTACAGTTATCTAACTTGGTAGGGAATGTTATAAAATCTGCTTTTGGATTACTAGGAATTCCTGTTCCTGAGAGAATGTAATGGATTTGGATATTGAAATAAGATAAACACAATAGTTTGGTTTACCTTAAAGCAGATGATTGTGTTTTGATACTGTTACTAATTTAAGTATAAAAGGATAAAAAATGAAATACCACACTTGAGGCAAATTTTAGTGAATTTTCATGTGGTTAAAAGGGTTAGTTAAAAAGTGTTATATTTTCACCATCATAATATCCAAAACCGTATTGTGTGGTTAAAAATATAAATTGTTTTTCATCGATGAATTCTATTTTCTTTATAGTCATAATTCTTCCATAGTTGGGAGGATTTTTTTTTGAGTATAATAATGCATTAGGGTCTACAATAAGTTCTTTTTTCAATTGTGATTCGCTTTCTAATAATTTAAAAAAACCGTAGTTTGAGTAATAATATAATTTGTTATTGTATTTGTTGTACTTAACTGGTCCAATTATTTCATTTTGGTATTGAAATGAAGTTTCAATATGTTCGGTTGCCTTATAAAATTTATTTTTTGTTGTAGTTTGATATTGAAATATTCCATTTTTTATATGCGAAGACAATAATCCCTCACTGAAAAAGTAGTTCCCTAAGTTGTCTTGAGTAATTGATTTGATACCATAATAAAGTGGTAGTTGGGTAGGGAATCTGTAAATGTATTCTTTACCTATTTTTTTTACATAATATGGATATTTCTTGAATTGCTTTCTTTGATAATCTTTTAAGAAGTCTGTTTTGGTATTATATGTTTTTTTTTCGTGAAGTACCGAAAGTGATTTGTGATTAATAAAAATAGTATTTTTTGTGTCAAAAATAAATACTTCAAAAAATTCCCCAAAAATATAACTGACCCAAATTCGATCTTCATTATCAATATAAGTTAATTGAGGTTTTCTGAGTTTTCTATTTTTAAAACTATACATGCCATTTCCTATTCTATTTTTTTCAGTGGGCATGTAGTATTTATGATTGAATTTTATTCCTCTGCTAGATATTGCTGCTATCTTATTTGAGGAAGTTGTAACTATTGCATATGGTGTTCCTGTAACTGCGCCAATTTTTTTCCATTGATTTCTTTTTATTTCTTTTTGTATTTCTCCATCTAAGTTTACATGGTATAATTGATTGTTATTTGAATAAATACAGGAGACTTCTTTTTTTATGTATGATATGTCACCATTTTTGAGGTCCCAAACAACTAGCTTGTTAGTTTTTGATAAGGCATACACGAAGTTATTTTTAGTATATATATCAATATATTTACTTTTAAAAATTGTAGAATTTTGTGCATTTAAATGAATAAATGTTAATAAGAATGTTGCTAATAATAGAAGTTTTTTGAACATTTTTTTAAAATAATGCATGATGATTAATATTAAAAATACGTTTTTTATTGCAAAATTTAGGGCTATTCTTATGTAATAACCTTTGTTACTCAGTGCTTTTTGTTTAATTTTGCGTTTCTCAAATAAGGAATTATATATGTTTGATAATTTAAGTGATAAGTTAGATAAAGCCCTGCATGTTCTAAAAGGACATGGAAAAATAACAGAGGTAAACGTAGCAGATACATTAAAAGAAGTTCGTAGAGCTCTATTAGATGCAGATGTTAACTTTAAGATTGCTAAGGAATTCACCAAAAAAGTAAAAGAAAAAGCATTAGGAGCTAATGTATTAACAGCATTACAGCCTAGTCAGTTAATGGTTAAAATCGTAAAAGATGAATTAACCGAATTAATGGGAGGCGATACTGAAGGTCTTAATATGTCTGGTAAGCCAACTGTAATTTTAATGTCTGGATTGCAAGGTTCAGGTAAAACTACTTTTTCGGGTAAATTAGCGAACTATCTTAAAACTAAAAAAACTAAAAAACCATTATTAGTTGCTTGTGATATTTATCGACCAGCAGCTATTGATCAATTGCATGTTGTAGGTGAACAAATAAAAGTTGATGTATATTCTGATAGAGGGAATACTAATGCTGTTGCTATTGCACAAGCAGGAGTTGCTCATGCAAAAGCTAACGGACATAATGTAGTTATTATTGATACTGCAGGACGTTTAGCAGTTGATGAAGAAATGATGACTGAAATTTCTAATGTTCATAAAGCAATTCAACCTCAAGAGACATTGTTTGTTGTTGATGCTATGACGGGGCAGGATGCTGTTAATACAGCGAAAGCTTTTAATGATTTATTGAATTTTGATGGAGTTATTTTAACGAAATTAGATGGTGATACACGTGGTGGTGCTGCTATATCAATTAAAACAGTAGTTAATAAGCCAATTAAATTTATTGGTACTGGAGAAAAAATGGAAGCAATAGATGTATTCCATCCTTCTCGTATGGCAGATCGTATCCTTGGGATGGGAGATGTTGTTTCTTTGGTTGAAAGAGCTCAAGAGCAGTTTGATGAAGAAGAAGCTAGAAAACTTCAAAAAAAGATAGCGAAAAATCAATTTGGATTTGACGATTTTCTAAAGCAAATTCAACAAGTGAAGAAAATGGGTAATATGAAGGATTTAATGGGGATGATCCCAGGTGCTTCTAAAGCTATGAAAGGAATGGATATTGATGATGATGCGTTTAGGCATATTGAAGCTATTATTCATTCTATGACGCCTGGAGAACGTACGAAACCGGCTTCAATAAACGCAAGTAGAAAGAAACGTATTGCTAAAGGCTCAGGTAGATCCGTGCAAGAAGTAAATCAATTACTAAAGCAGTTTAATCAAATGAGTAAAATGATGAAAATGATGCAAGGTGGTGGTGGAAAGAAAATGATGCAGATGATGCAGGGAATGAGATAAGAATTTATGCTATCAGAAATGGTGGCATTTTTTTATAAACTATTACAATACAATTTAAAATAGCAATAGTCACAACGCTATAATTGAAAAAATTAAAAAATAATGATATTACTAGACGGTAAAAAAACAAGTAATGATATCAAAGATGAAATTGCTGCTGAAGTAACAAAAATGAAAGCTAATGGGGAGAAAGTACCTCATTTAGCAGCGGTTATTGTAGGAAGTGATGGGGCGAGTTTAACTTATGTAGGGAGTAAAGTTAGGGCTTGTGAGCGTGTAGGTTTTGAATCAACGTTAGTACAGTTGCCAAATACTGTGAGTGAAGTTGAGTTATTGGATAAAATTGAGGAGTTAAATCAAAATGATGAAATTGATGGTTTTATTGTTCAGTTGCCTTTGCCTAAGCAAATAGATGATCAGAAAGTATTAATGGCAATTAATCCTGATAAAGATGTAGATGGTTTTCATCCTGCAAATTTTGGAAAAATGGCATTAGATATGAGTACTTTTATTCCTGCTACACCATTTGGAATATTAGAATTACTGGAGCGTTATAAGGTAGATACTAAAGGGAAGCATACAGTAGTTGTTGGTAGAAGTCATATTGTTGGACGACCAATGAGTATTTTGATGGGGCGTAAAGGTTGGCCAGGAAATTCAACAGTTACTTTGACTCATAGTCATACTAAAAACATTACTCAAATTATCAGTCAGGCTGATATCATTATCATGGCATTAGGGATCCCTGATTTCTTAAAAGCAGAAATGGTAAAAGATGATGCAGTAATTATTGATGTAGGAATTTCGAGAGTTCCAGATGAAAACGCATCAAGAGGATATGTGATAAAAGGAGATGTTGATTTTGAAAATGTATCCAAAAAAGCAAGTTATATTACTCCTGTTCCAGGTGGAGTTGGGCCTATGACTATTGCTATGTTGTTAAAGAATACATTATTGGCAAGAGAGCGTCATAAAACGAATTGATAAACTAAAGAATACATAAAACTAAAAAGCCAAAACCAATATGATTTTGGCTTTTGGCTTTTAATTCGTTTTTTTCGAGTCACTAATGAGTAGTTCAATTTCATCGAGCTCTTTTTTAGTTAAATCACGCCATTGTCCTACAGGTATATCCAAGGAAATATTCATAATACGTATACGCTTCAATTTAGTTACTTCATATTCTAAGTACTCGCACATACGTCTAATTTGTCTATTAAGCCCTTGAGTTAGTGTTATTTTAAAAGTGAATTTACTAATAGGTATTACTGTACAATCACGAGTTACAGTATCTAAAATAGGGATACCACTACTCATTTTTTTAAGAAAATCTTGTGTAATTTGTTTGTCGACTGTTACTAAATATTCCTTTTCGTGATTATTTCTTGCACGTAATATTTTATTGACGATATCACCATCATTCGTTAGAAATATCAGTCCTTCACTAGGTTTGTCTAGTCTTCCAATAGGAAATATACGGGTAGGGTAATTGATGTAATCTATGATATTGTCTTTTTCGACTCTAGTGTCTGTGGTGCAAACAATCCCGACAGGTTTATTGAAAGCCAAATACACGGGTTTCTCTTTCGACTCGGATATTAACTTACCGTCAACTTTAACTTCATCTGTAGGAGCTATTTTTGTTCCCATTTCTGGAACGACACCGTTTATGGTTACTCTACCTTGGTCAATCAATTTATCTGCCGCTCTGCGTGAACAATACCCAGCTTCACTTAAAAATTTATTGATTCTTGTTAGTTGTATGTCTGCCATGCTTTATTTTTATTTTACAAGAAGTTTAAAGGTACAAAAAAAGCTATCTGTTTAAAGATAGCTTTAGTTTATATTTAAAAATTGTCGCTTATAATTTAGCAAACATTTTTTCCATTTTTATTTTTTGTTCTGCTGCTAATTCAGCATCTACCAATATTCTACCAGAATGTTCATCAGTAATTACTTTTTTACGACTAGCAATTTCTACTTGAACTTGCGGTGGAATAGTGAAGAATGATCCTCCAGCTGCACCACGTTCAATAGGGACAATAGCTAAGCCATTTTTCACATTGGTTCTTATTCTACTGTAAGCAATCATCAAACGCTCTTCGATTTGCTTTTGATATTTAGCAGACTTTTCTAATAGAGCTTCTTCTTCTTTTTCAGTTTCAGAAAGAATTTCATTTAATGCGTCTTTCTTGTGTGTTAAATGTGTTTGTTTGTCAGTTAAACGTTCTTGTGCTTTACTAATAACATCGTTTTTATGTTCTATTTGAGCTTTAAATTCTTTAATGTGCTTTTCTGATAATTCAATTTCTAATTCTTGAAATTCAGTTTCTTTAGCTAAAGAGCTATATTCTCTGTTATTCCGAACATTATCTTGTTGTTTTGTGTATTTTTTTATCAACGCTTTTGATTCCTCAATACCGTTTAATTTAGTTTTAATACTCTCTTTAAGCGTCTCAGTATCAGTATTTAGTTTTTCAACTCTTAAACTTAATCCAGCTACTTCGTCTTCTAAATCTTCAACTTCTAAAGGAAGTTCCCCTCGTACATTTCTGATTTCATCAATACGAGAATCTATTAATTGCAAGTTATATAATGCTCTTAATTTTTCTTCTACTGAAATTTCTTTTTTCTTTGCCATATCTTAAAAATAATTGACAGGATTAGTATTAATGCCTGATAAAACGATTGCAAAATTAGGTATTTTTTTGCTA
>Ga0105354_1001195_pt1 | contig 16045 bp, 12 predicted proteins | sample GOMGulsemesocosm_FD_83658 | JGI IMG/M metagenome (GOLD analysis project Ga0105354, IMG submission 83658) | Methane-oxidizing microbial communities from mesocosms in the Gulf of Mexico - GOM9B Gulf of Mexico | ecosystem: Environmental > Aquatic > Marine > Cold seeps | place: USA: Gulf of America...
AACTGAAATTTCAGTTTATTTCACTAAAATTAAAGCATACCAAGCAAAAACATTGGTCTAACTGAACAAAAAGTACAATAAAAACATGACAGATTTATCACAACACACCCCTATGATGCGTCAGCGTTAAGCGCAACAAAATAAGAGCATACAGAGCAGTGCAAATAAAAACCTACACCAAAACCTACACTTAGTAAATCAATCAAGTATTCTTTCTATTTGCTCTTCTAAAAAGGGCTATCCACTTAACCCAACCAACCACTACATGTTGTGGTTCCTTTCTTTTGTAATTTAGGTCTTGTTGATGCACATAGTTGACGTAACCATATGAAAATATTAATGTCTGCTTAGCGCGTTAAGTTGAAACTAATAATAGGTAGTAGATGAAGTATAAATACATATTAATAACCGCCTTTTTAGCTGTGTGTTATTTTTCTTTCGTGTCTTTTGATGAAGATGAATATTTTATTAAAGGTGCGGAAGAATATGAAAACAACAATTATAAGCAAGCAGCCAAGTGGTACTTAAAAGCAGCAGAGCAAGGACACCTTTCCGCACAACACAATCTAGGTTATCTATATGACAATGGTGTAGGTGTCACTCAAAACTATGAACTTGCACTTAAATGGTACAAAAAAGCTGCTGAGCAAGGGCATGCTTCATCACAAGCAAATCTAGGTCTGATGTACGATAATGGCACCGGCACTCCGAGAGATTACAAACAGGCACTTAAATGGTATCAAAGGGCTGCTGAGCAAGGGGTGGCTATGGCACACTACAATATAGGGCTGATTTATTATCTGGGTAAAGGTTTCCCTCAAGATGATGATAAAGCGTTTGAATTGTTTCGAAAGGCAGCAGACCAAACGTATAGTTTAGCACAATATACTCTAGGTCTGATGTACGATAATGGAAGAGGCACTCCTCAAGATGATAAGCAGGCTTTTGAGTGGTATCAAAAAGCTGCAGTTCAAGGGGTGGATACAGCACAATACAATTTAGGGCGAATGTACGAGAAAGGCAGAGGTGTCACTCAAGATTACAAGCAAGCAGTAAAGTGGTATCTGAAATCCGCTGAGCAAGGGTATATGAATGCACAATTCAACATAGGCGTGATGTATGGAAACGGTCAAGGCGCTCCCCAAGATTACAAACAGGCACTTAAGTGGTATCTTAAATCTGCTAAGCAAGGTGACCCTAGGGCACAAAGCAACATAGGAATGTTGTACGAGAATGGCAGAGGAGTCCCTCAAGATTACAAACAAGCCGTTAAGTGGTATCTGAAATCCGCTAAGCAAGGGGATAATATAGCCCAATACAATATGGGGACGATGTATGGGAAAGGTTTAGGTGTCCCGTTAAATTATTCAAAGAGTTATATGTGGAGCTCATTAGCCGCAGAAAATGGTGATAGTGACGCTATGAAAAATAGAAATATGGCAGCTAAACAGTTATCGCCAAGCGAGTTAAGTATAGCCAAAAATGAAACTGCTACATTAATCGAAAAAATCAACAATAAAAAAACTAGTAATGATTAGGTTGTTTTTGGAACTAAACAGTCCTTAAAATGTTGTTTTTTAGTTTCAGTATTAGGTCGGCTGTGTGGCAGAAGTGATCGACGAGGTTAAATCTAGTAAACACAACATGTAGTGGTTGGTTGGGCTAGGTGGATAGCCCTTCTTCTAAACATTCATATTCTAACTACTCCCCATCCCGACATCTGAACACCTTATTTGGTCAGTTATTTTCCTTAAGTTCCCCCCTTCAAATTCTGTTTGCCTTAGTTGGCTTCATAACCTCTCACAAACAACAACTTACGCCTAAAAGAGGGAATCAATTGAAAATAAACGAAATTTTAAAAAAATAATGCACTATTATATCCCTTGAAATAATTAGCAAAAAGGAGTTTTCGCATGTATTTCAAGGATGAATTTGTCACACAAGACCAGCTTTCGAAGAAGCTGAACATCAGTAAAGTCACAATCTGGAGAATGTTGAAGCAAGGGGATTTGCCTCAAATGGTAACAATTGGAGCACGTTCAAAGCGCTTTCTACGCGCGGATATAAACGATTGGTTGCAATCATTAACAATAACTAACTAACGAGGAATTTTTATCATGGATGATAAAAGCTCAGCAATACCTGAATATCAGTCGGATGAATATAAGGCTATCAATACCTTAATTTTCAGAACTGTACGAGAAGCTCAACAGCTTCAAACAAACATCACACTTGACACATTAATGGAGCAGCCTGCTATTTGTGAGCTAATGGAGAACATTGAGCAACAAATAAAGAGCACTTTTGAGAGTCCTTCACAATTCATTAATCAGTTGATACAAATCGAATATCAAGATAAAGAATTTTGGACGCTACACGAAGCTACCTGTCTATCTTGTAGCTTTGATCCATTTCTCTTTCAACACTTTGCAATAGACTTCCCTATCATCTATCACGAACGCTACAATGCTAAATTTCAAAGCATATTACGGTTTATGAAGCCTTTATCAGTCGAGTTTATGGTGCCCGAAGAGTTTTGCAAATGGGCACTAGATCATGATTTTGCTCACGAAGATGTTATTGATTTCTTTCATGATATTAAACACAGATATTGAGCACAAACGCCACTCACCGTTGGTGGAAGCGCTGACTACTTGTCATCGCCCTAGATAAGCTGCAACTAAAGGCTTATAACCATGTATCGTTTTACCGCATCGGTGCGCTTAGTTTAGCGCACCTAACCTACTTAATTTATTCATGTTTTCGGAGTATTCATCATGAGCAAACCACTAGACAAGGCTGTCACTGTCCGTTTTTCAAAGGAAGATCACTTGCTATTACTACAACAATCAGAGCAACGAGGTTGCTCTGTAGCGGACATGGTGCGCAAGTCATGGTCGCACTATCAACAACAGCAACAAATACAACAGTTGCTGCTAAGGCTCGAACAACGTCAACGTAAAAACACGTTTGAAATGCTTAGTACCACACTTGGCCTTAAAACTGATGAGCGTCACCACGCAATGAAACAATTACATGAATTAGGAGTGAAGTGGTAATGAGCAACCTTCCTCCGTCAGTACGTCGTCAAAACTGGGTCGACATTGCCCTCATGGCTATTATCACGTTTATCATAACCTATGCTGTGCTGTTAAATTACACATGGCATATTGGCTCAAATTGGGGGCGGTTTTCCGCTCATGCCCCTTATTTTATGGATGCGTTAATCGATTTATCTTTATATCGAAGTTTTGATGAATGGCATCACTATTGGCAATCGATTAATGAGTATCACGTACACTTTGTTGCTCATACCACATTGCCACTTATCACCGCACTGTATTTAGCTTTTATGGTTGGTCGCTCTTTTTACTATCCTGGTGGTCAAGATAGGTTAAGACATATCTCAGGTGCACGTTTGTATTTTTATCTAACAGCAGCAAAACATGCCAAAGCACAATTAAAAAAAGAGCTGTCAGAGCAGCATCAACAAGGGTTAAATATACACCCTGACATTGCCATCTCTCGTGCACGAGAAAGTGGTAATGTGGCTGTCTTTGGCGCGCAAGGCACTGGAAAAACCATGTCTATTATTCCAATGATGCAACAAGTTATTGACCGTGGTGAACGTGCTTTTATTTATGATGAAAAGAGAGAATTCACCTCACTTTTTTATTCATCAACAAACTGTATTTTAATTGCACCTTGGGATGCACGCAGTCAAGCATGGGACATTAGTGCAGATGCTAATACTGCTACACGAGCACAACTTATCGCTGAGCACTTAATTGTTGATTCTAACGATCCGTTATGGTCAAACGGTGCTCGCTTGATTTTGATCGGCATGATAGAAATATTAAATCGAACTACATCAACATGGGGATGGGCTGAACTGACCCTAAAATTGTCGCTTGATGAAATATCACTCAATAAACAGCTAACACAACATTACCCGCGAGCCGCTCGATTTATTGTTGAGAATAGCAAAACAACGCAAAGTTTTTTCGCACAACTACTTGGCTCGCTCGGGTGGATATTCACCCTCGCCAAGGCATGGCCACGTGCTTATGAAAGTGGCTTTTCAATTAACAAATGGGTAGAGCAAGTCGATACTGACAAACCCATCATATTAGTGCAAGCAGACAAAAGATATAAAGACATTGGCGCACCTCTGGCTAATACGCTCATTGCTCTTATGACCGCAAACACCTTATCCCAGTGTAATGACAGCAAGCGCGAATTATGGCTCTTTATTGATGAGTTGGGCAATTTACCACGCAACGATGCGTTGATGGAATGGATGAGCCTAGGTCGCAGTAAAGGCTGTCGAATCGTCATGGGCACTCAGTCGATATCACAGCTCAAGAAGCTTTACACTGACCACGGAGCAGACACCTTACTAAACATGTTTACGTTGTTTATTTCAATGCGCCTAGGGGCATCAGGTGAAACCGCACATTATACCGCTAAAGCATTCGGCGAGCGTGAGGTTGAACGTCCAAGTAATACAATTAATGGACAAGTAAATTGGCAGCATGATACACAAGCATTAGTGACCCCTTCAGATTTAGTGCAACTTCCGCAGGCAAGCAGTAAAGGCGTTGAAGGCTATTTGTTAATACCGAGCTATCAAGCGGTTTATCGTCTACGTTGGCCTATTGCGATGATTCCCAATAAAGCACAAGAGCATTGCCCAGCACCATGGTTAAGCGATACAGCTAACCCCGTAATGACATCAACAGATCAGAAACTTACACGACGTGAGCAACTACAAGCAAGGAGAGAGAATCATGCTATCAATGAATGCGATCAATAGCCTCGATTATTATAGTAATTTGGCGAAAGACGACTATTACACGTCAGGTGGTGAGCCCAAAGGACGCTGGGCTGGCTTAGGCGCCCGTTCTTTAGGTTTAACTGATATTGTTGAGACTAAAGACTATCGGCAGGTTTTTAGAGGGTATGCACCTGATGGTACACCACTGTGTGAAAATCATGGAGATCAGCACCGTGCAGGTTGGGATTTAACCTTTTCAGCTCCTAAATCGTTGTCACTTGTTTGGGCACTATCTGATGAAAAAAGCAGACAAGAAATACAAGCTGGACAATTAAAAGCAGTTAAACAGGCATTACGATTTATTGAGCAACATGCAGCTATCACACGAAGAGGTCACGGTGGCAAACAGCAAGAGAGTGTTGCAGGATTAGTTGCCGCGCTATATGAACATTCAAGCTCAAGAGCTCTCGACCCAATGTTGCACACCCACTGTCTTATAGGGAACATTGCCCCTCGCCATGATGGAACTTGGGGAACGTTAGAATCTCGCCATTTGTTTTTATGGCAAAAAGCTGCAGGTGCAGTTTATCGCGCAACACTAGCGAACCACATGCGTGAGATGGGCTTTCACATTGAGCAGCCTGACGGCAAAGACCATTTTGAAGTAAAAGGCGTGAGCCGTAGCATTTGTCGGCACTTTTCTAAAAGAGCCCAAGCGATTGAGGCGGTGATGGAAACCCTTAATGTCAGTAATAGCTCCTCTAAAATAGGAGATGCCATTGCATTAAAAACGCGCGCGCATAAACAAAAGATTGATAGACCTGCATTGTTTAAAGAATGGCACAGCATGCTCAATACACTAGGTTTTACCTCTGAGCACTTAGCATCAATACAAGACAAAAATGTTGAAGTTATTCCTATGCCGCTGCCGTTGTCATCGATTGTTGAGCGCGTTGTTGAAAAACAAGCAGTGTTTCGCCTACAAGATTTATATGCCGCAGTCGCTATTGAAGCACAGTGGCAACATACCGACTTATGTGAAATTGAGTACACTGTACAAACAATGATTGAGCAACAAGACGTTGTTTCTTTAGGGTGTGATTTGGTAAATAATCAATTATTTTCAACTCCGGCGATGATAGCACTTGAAAAAACACTGATTGAACATGCAGACAAACTACAACAGCAAAATCATTATCAGTTACCTGAGCACACCATTTTACATGCAGTTACTCAACAAATAGCTAACCAAGGCTTTGAGCTATCTGATGAACAAGTCGAAGGCGTATTTTCGATGTGCCAAAGCTCTTTAGATATTTTGCAGGGTGCAGCAGGTGCAGGTAAATCAACCTCAACACAAGCAGTAAAAATCGCTTATGAAAGTGCTGGGTTTAAGGTGATAGGTGCTACTATTGCTCGTCAAGCAGCTAAACAGCTCGAAGAGGAGACAGGCATTGTCTCAAGTACTTTGGCGAAGTTATTAATTGAACTTGAAAGTGGCAAAACAAAATTGACGAATACCGTAGTAGTTGTCGATGAAGCAGGTCAACTATCAAGCCCTGATCTAACTAAACTAATGACTGCTGTATACAATGCGGGTGGTAAACTCATTTTAGTGGGTGAGCAGCAACAGCTCGACGCTATTAGTCACACAGGTAGTTTACGGTATTTATCACAACGACAAGGTTGTGCCAGAGTAAAAACCATACGACGACAATGTGAGCCGTGGGCACGTGAGGCCGTTAGCCAATTACGCTCAGGGAATGCCATAGACGCGTTATTAGCTCATAAACAACGTGGACTACTAAGCTTCGCAGATGATGCTCAACAAGCACGAATAGAATTAGTGAGCCAATGGCAACAGTATTGCTTAGATAATCCTGATAAAGACACGATGATATTGGCTCAGCGTTGGCGTGATGTAAAACCACTGAACGATTTAGTGCGACAAGTCCATCAAGAACAAGGCAATCTCGGCAATGAAAACATCGAACTCGATTGTGTGGTGGGTAATAATATCATGAACTTTCAATTTTCAACGGGGGAGCGCATTCGCTTTACACGTAATGACTATCGAAAAGACTTAACTAACGGCCAACTTGGCACCATTGAGTCTGTTGACCAAAACGGAGAAGATATTCATTTTATTGTTCGCTGTGATGATGGTCGTACAATCTCGTTTAACCGTTCGGATTATTGTGATGAGCATGGAAATTTATTCATGGTTCAGTCGTATGCGACAACAGTTTATGCGAGTCAAGGCAGCACGGTTGCTGGAAATGTTTTTGTTTATTACTCCTCAGCAATGGACCGATCTGCAAGCTATGTCGCAGGCTCAAGACATAAAGATAATTGTCACTGGTTTGTAAATTCACAGGAAATGGATACGTTAAGTGGTGCGTCAGATAAAGGCATTTCAGGCACAGAGCAAACGCGCTTAACGACATTAGCGCGCTGCATGAGTACCAATAAAGACAAATATCTTGCCGTTGAATATTTGGCTGAGCAACAAATTCAACCTCAGCAACAAACAGAGTACGACTTAGCTATGTAAAGTAGCTTGCCCACCAATATTAAGGTTACTTTTGACACTCACCTTTAGTATTTACCCTGTCCAAAATCCTCCTCAATAAATTAAGCTCTAATGCATGTCTTTTTGCATTTTTTAGCTTGTTTATTTTACTATAATGAATATCCCACTTTTTAGATGCATCCCTGCCGTTCATTCCATTTACAGCCATATCAATTAATAACGCTCCGCAATTTAGTATCTCTTCACTAGGATTATGTAATAGATGTATAAGTCGATGATAGTTGCGGTCGTTTCTATTTTCTTCTTGTGACCCCCACCCAACAGACCATGCAGTAGGTATTTGAGGGCGATGATCTAAGTGTCTAACAACATCACCATACTTAGGCTCTCTTTCAATAAAAGTTTTCGCAAGAAGAATGTGAACTTTTACTCTCTTTGGTTTTCCTTCATTCGAAAGCTCTACTTCTGGGTATCCACTTACTAAATATGGTTTTAGTATGTTCCCGACTAGATGGTACTTTTTATTGGGACCAGGATGTATCCGCCTAACAGAACCAAATGTAGAAATATCATAATCAGGGAACTCTGCCAGTACTCGCCACTCAAGTACTCCGATGGGAATTGATGTTTGTGGCTTTAGTTCATCAGGCACCTCTTCAAAATAAGATGGGGTTTTCTTCATATAAGTTCCTCTATACTTCCAGTTTTACAAGTCATTACTTAGACGGGTGTTTTTTTGTTGGGATTATACTAAGCACCTTGCCTTTTCATATCTACCATAATTAATTAAATACCAATGAATTAAATATATTTTTCAAACAAACATAAATAATACCCTCAATTTTTATTCCACCAAAGGAACCTTAATTATTTGAGCCAACAGCCAACTTAACACCATTGAGTCTGTTGACCAAAACGGAGAAGATATTCATTGTATTGTTCGCTGTGATGATGGTCGTACAATCTCGTTTAACCGTTCGGATTATTGTGATGAGCATGGAAATTTATTCATGGTTCAGTCGTATGCGACAACAGTTTATGCGAGCCAAGGTAGTACCGTTGATGGAGATGTTTTTGCTTATTACACTTCCTCTATGGACAGATCCGCAAGCTATGTAGCTGGCTCTAGGCACAAAGATAATTGTCATTGGTTTGTGAATTCACAGGAAATGGATACCTTAAGCGGTGCGTCAGATAAAGGCATAGTAGGCACAGAACTAACTCGCTTAACGACATTAGCGCGTTGCATGAGTACCAATAAAGAAAAGTATCTTGCCGTTGAGTATATGGCTGAGCAACAAGTTCAACCTCAAAATTATGCTGGTTTAGATTTAGCCATATAAATAGCATTATAAATGCCGAAGATATATAGGGTGATCTTTTATGATTGAAAAGTCACCTTATATAGATTCACCTTTACGCAAACCAGCGAGTACTTAACGAACACCTAGGTTGACGTTATGCTGCTGAAGTATCTAATCCTTGTAAACGACGAGATTCATAATAATCTTCAGCTAAAGCTGTCATTTTAAATTCAGCTTCAATTCCAGCTATACTTTCAACGGCTTTTTTAATTGACTGTAAATCAGTTCTGAAAAACTCTTTTCTCATATTTACTGCATTAACTCGTGAATGTGTAAACTCACGATGTAATAATGATTCTAATGCTGGTGCATCCTCAACATAAATCATGGCATGAACATCAAAACTAAAAGGTACACTGGCATCACCTAACTCTTTAACTCTATCCATAGGCTCTAGACGGCGAGTTAAGCCAATTTTATAAACGTTATCACCAAAAGAACCTACATTGCTAATGACATACACATGGCCTTTTCTGGTTTGTTCCGCCATGCTTTTGGCTCTTTCTTCTTTCGCTTCTGCCTCGGCTAATTGTTGTTCTAAATCAGCAATACGTTGCTCTGCAATAATTCGATCCTCATCAGATACTTTATTGAGTTCTTCTCGTGCTTTATTGAGCATATCTCGGTACATCTTTTCTTCTTTTTCTGCTTGAAGAATAGCGCGTTCGTATTCTTTTATAGCTCTTTGTTCTTCTCTAATCTGCTCTTTAATAAGACGTTGCTCATCTTGTTCTTCTTGCTTTTTAAGTGTGTATTGATATTGAAGCTGACATTCTTCATATTTTAATTTTATATACTCAATATTGAAGCCACAATGAAGTGTTGCCGATGATTTTTCTAAGGTATTGGCTAGTTTTTCAATACGCTCTAAAGTTCTTGAAAAACTACTAGGTCCAACTTTACCAATTAAGGTGTCACACTCAATGTTGAACGAATTCAACATAAGCTTAACTTGTCCCTCAAGAATTTTTTTATTGTATGCTTTATCTAATGAAATAACGGTTGTGTTTGGATAATTAACAGCATCTTTTATTTTAATTAGCTCTTTTTGCTTTTCACGTATCCTTTTTATTTCCTCTGAAAACCTAGCGGATGTTTCGTGCAGGTATTCAGGCATATCAAAAAATCCATTTGTTACAAAGTCATCTATCCGAGAATATAAATCGAGTTGCCCTATAAGGTCCTGAAGTTCACTATTTTTAATTCTAGCTTCATCACTTTTAGTCTTTATATCCACGATTACAGTTTTTAATTGCTCTTCACTATCACTAACCTGAATAGCTAAACTTTTAGCATTAGACCTGAGTGTTTGTAGATCTTTTGTTTCAAGGTTTAATTTAGATAGTTCATCTTTAGCCTCGGAAATGACTACATTAATTTTTGACAGATTAATTTCTGATGATTTTTGCAGGGACTTTGTTTCATTCTCTAATTCAGAAAGATTTACTTTACTTACAACAATAGCGTTATTGGTCTCAGATAATGTTATTTCAGACTTGGAAATGGCTTCGTTTATTGATTTATAATTCGTTAATTGCCCATTAAATTTTTTCTTGGTAAGAAAATACGTAAGAAAAATTAGTACCACAACAATTATAGAGATCGCTAATATAATATTAATATCCATATACCTACCTTAATTCTGCATCTATAAATTGATTACGAAGATCCTTGCGTTCTTCACATCGTTCACTATAAGAGTCATTGGCTTGTTCAATAGCCCTCTTAAAATTAGCTTTTTTTATCGCTATATTGGCTTTTTGTTCTGCAATTTTTGCCTTTTCTCTGGCTGCTTGCGCTTTATTTTCAGCTTTTATTCTGGCTGCTTGTTCTCGCTCTTGAGCTTTATACCTCGTAATTCGTTCTCTTTCTTGTTGGCGAAGTTGTTTTTCATATTCACGTTGATTTTTAGCTTGTTCTCTTTCTTGATATTTACGCTGACGCTCTGCTTCTCTGGCTGCTTGCTTAGCTGCTTTATCAATAGCTTTAGCAACTCCCATTACCATTTTAAATCCACTACCCCTTGCCATATAAACTCCTTTTTTTAACCAACCTGAATTAATCCCCATAAATCAAGGCTTAACTTAGGTAACTTTTACTATCAGTCCGCCAGCATAAATCTTTAAATTTACCTGCTTCTTGTTTTAATTTGACTAACTCACTAGTTAAATTTCAAATTGCATACACAACTTCTACTCAGCAGAACCTTCCTCAACAGCTGGAGGCTCAAGTTTTTTCATAATGGAGTCGAAGTGTTGGTTTAACTCATTACCCGAAATGAAGGTGCTTAGATTTAACTTGTTTTCATCTGACCAGTATTCAATTGATTGTAAATTGACTCCCAACCATTCAATTGCATCGGTATCAGAGCTGCTATTAATAAAATCACAAATAATTTTTTGCTCTTTATCACTGAGATTATTATTAATATTTAATAGTTCATCTTCATCGCTAGCTGCAAAATTGATTATCAATTCTCTTGTTTCAGTATTTAATTTCTCATCAAAAAATGTAGTACCCATATATTTAGCAAGCATATTTACAGCTTTTACCGGTAGCGTTTTAACCATTAACTTTATAAAGGTCATTGATTCGCTATTAAGTTGATTTTGGAGTATTAAAGATTTTAAGGCATCAGTGATAAGCTTTGATTTAGCTCTTACTTTCTCACAAGCTAAATAACCATTAGCTTCATGTGAATCTAAATCACTTGGATTGACTAATATTTCAGTCCAATCGGCTACTTCATACTTACTTTCGTATAAATCAATTAGCGCTAAATTAATTTCTGTATATTGCTGTTCGGCAGCATCTTTAATAAGGTCAGGTGAAAAATCATCTAAAGATTTAATTTTAGAAATACTCCAGTTATTTAACATCCAATTAAATAATGACGATTTATCATTTTCAAATAATGGTGAAAGCAATTTGTAATAATTGCTATACAATTCTTTTATGATAAGGGCACCCACTAGGTCGTTCTCGATAAGTTGTTTTACAGCATCACTAATAATTAATTTAACTTCAGCATTACCCATAGCTGACATTATTTTTGAAAAACTAGACACCATCACTAAATCGTCAGTAAGGTAATCCTCATAATCCGTTGCTGTATATTGAGCTGCGTTTAGCTGTCCCATCATGGGAGCAAGCACTTCAGGAGTCCCCTTATTGATTTCATTAACAATAACAAACGAAATGGCTTTTCCCCTATACTCGTCCTGAAGCTGTTTTAATTGTTGATGATTTATCGTTAAAGAATTATTTTTATAAATTTCTGTGAAATAATAAAGATCAACAATATCATTCCCTAGTTCGTTAATTGTAGGAGGTAAAAATGAAGTGAACACCTGCTTAACAGGAGAGTAATTATCGCTGTATACAATTGCACGCCCTACTCTACAAGCCCCTTTTATGTATTGTAAAAGGCCAAACTGTTTTGCTGTTGGCACCTCAGAAAACTGGTTAATGATTTCTAATGCTTCTAATTTTTCATCTTCTGTCAAATTAGACTCTTCATCCCATAAAGGAAACTTATCTCTTTCTGGCCAATAAATATCTACGAAAGCTTCAGGGTTGAGTTTTAATAATCTTTTCCCTATTTTATTGTCTGTTAATTTAACCGTTTTATATATAGCATTATAGATATTAAAATCATGAGTCTCTGAAGAAAAATCACTCGTAAGCACTTGTTTAAGTGTATTTTGTATTTTAATTAAAACCTTGCTTACTGCATATTTATCTAAGGACAGTTGAGCTAAATTGGTAGTAATAACTTCTAATTGATTTAGTAATTCAAAAACAGGATTGAGTTTATTATTCCTTTCGCTTAACTCAAAGACATCAATACCATTTATTTCACTAGATATTTTCTTTAAATAAGTTTTTAACCAGTCACTTTTTTGAGGGCTATCTTCTGCTGTGACTTTAACAAGAAGATCAATAAGGTAATTAACTTCTGCATCAGGTAGGTAATTTAATAGCACATCTCTATACCCATATCTTTCAAACTTTATAAAGTTATCATAATCACTTTTTGTTAAATAAGTATCTAGCTGGCTAGCCAATATTTCACTATTAGCTAATTCACCATCCGCTTGAAAATGAGCTTCTACGAAAAATGACTTTATTTCATCAATAACAGATGTAAATTTTTCGAGCTGTTTATATGTACGTTTTCTGGCAGTTATATGTCGAACTTCATCAGCTTCATTTGGACTATCAACTAATAACTCTTCTAAATTTAATTGCCCATATTGAGTCATATTAATATATGCGCAAGCAATTGGGGTTGGTATTTGAGGACGAGAAAATAAAATACTTACTATTTCGTTTATTTGTCTTTTTAAATAACGAGGGGTAATTTGTAACATCCCTTCAGGGATCCATAATTGAATTATATTTGATATAATTAATAACTCTTCATCACTTAAAGTTAATTCAGCTGCTTCCGAATATATCTTTAAAACACCTCTCCAGTCACTCTGCAACAACGGTGGAACTCTATGTTTAATTGGTATTCGTTTTGAAATGAACTCCATACCTTCAACATGATTATCACTTTCTGATATAGCTTTAGCTACGTGCTTTGTTGAATGAGGAATGATTAGCTTAAACTTATTATTCTTAATTTGAGTAAAAACCTCTAGATCCGACCAAACCTGCGGTAATGAATGTTCAGGTACTCGATCTAAATTATCTATTACAAGTATAATTACAGTATCATCAGGAATTACTGCGACAAATTTATTTAAAGCGTTTTTTAGCTCATAGGAACCTACCTCATTTGGTACTTCGAGTACTTCATCAATTCTCTCAGGAACTTGTCTTTTAAATATATCAACAAATTTTGGTGGGATTTTATCTTTGTTATCTTTATGTTGTCGCCTTTTGAGTCCCCATACAATCCACCAGAGAACAGGAGCAAACATAAAACTTATTTGTAAAAAATTACTAGGGCTAAAACTAACATTACCTAAAGATAAAGCAGACCAAGTCTGGCCAATAGCTTTTACCCCGTCACTAATCATTTCAATTGAGCAAAGCGAAGCAATAACAAAAGTAACCATCCACCATGAAAGGTTTGAAGTTACAGTTCTTTTATAATCAACAATATTTCCTAACGCTCTATCTTTAATATTTTTAAGCTTTCCTGCATTTTCACCTGATTTTAATTCAGGTACTTCTTTCAGCTCATCATATAAAATGTTTATCAACGCTTTGTTAACGTTATTGTTGTGATAAAGCTCTGTATCAAATTCTACAAAGTGAGTTGATGTATCATCATCATTGGACAGGCTAATAACATTATTTAAAATCGAACTTTTACCTGAGCCTAAATCTCCTTCAAGCCCAACAACATAAACTTCATCAGTTTTAATTGAATCATATACATTCCTTGAAACTAAAGTGTGTGCTTGACCTTTAAATAGATCTTCCTTAGCTGGTTCTTCCTTAATAAATTTCAATTTAGTAACTCACTATATTATTAGACAAAAATACTTATAAAATTAATATACTTAAAAGGCCGTACTTAATAAAGAGCTAAGGTATTTCCATTACAAATAAGTTGATATAAAGCAATGCGATGTTAATACATTGTATTAATTGTATGGACTGTTTTTTGGGTTAATGGATATGGAGGAAAGTTGAAGATAGGTTCCCTTTATGTTCACAGCTAAGTTTGACAAGTTGCCATCAAAGCAATGAGTCCATATGATCAGACCATTTTTGCAACCAAATTTTACATTCACTCTCGTATTTGTGAAGGTCATAAGTTCCCTCTATACCTGAGCGTGCATGACCTAAAATAGCCTCGGCTACTTCACTAGGGCAACCTAAACGAGATAAACCAGTCCTTACAGTACGACGTAAGTCATGTGGAACCCAGTGCTCGATATCAAGCATCTTATCATCACGTCTCATCAACCATGCTTGCTCTGTGATGGCTTTTTGTTGGATAGGTAATTGAGTTTTAAATGAAGGGAATAAATACTTACCTGTTTCAAGCCTTAACTGTTTTAGAAAGTTAACTGCTTGAGTTGGCAACTGTACATAACGCTCAGCTTCTGTTTTTGTTGCTCTTAAATGTAGTGTGGATTTATCCAAATCGATAAACTCCCACTCAGCACTGCAAATTTCTCCTGTTCGGCAACCCGTCCATAAGGAAAATCGGAGAATTCTTTTTTGAGTTTGAGTAAAAGCAGAACTAGGCAACCAGTACAAAAATTTCGTTAATTCTTTGTCAGACAGAATACGAGTGCCTTTTTTAGAGGTAAGGCGTACCTTAGCTTGTCGCAGGCTATTTTTTGCTAACAATGCTGGGTTAGCAAACTCATCAGAGAATTTCTCAAGACCAATACTATATTCATATGCAGCGGTTAATTCACGTAAAACGTTACCTGCTTGAACATTTGAGCCTCGCTCAACAATTGCCATAATCATTTCAACGATATTTTTTCGGGTAACTTCTTCAGCATAACGATCACCCAACACTTTCACAGCATCGCCGTACAGTGTGCGCCTAGTTTCATCTTGCCCTTTCTTCTTTCTTGCCCCAGCTATGAACTTGCCATTAACTGTTCGATCTTCAATATACTGTGATAAATAGAGTTCTACTACATCAGTTACAGTCATTCTTGATGACAATTTTTGTTCAGTTATAGCTTTATCTTTTTTAGCTTGTTTTTGCTCACTCGCAGGGCAATGACCATCTTGGCGAATAGTTTTTAGAGCTTGAAGTTCGACTCTCGCTTCAGCCAATGAAGTTGACGGAAACCTACCAATTTTAATTTGGCGAAGCTTATTAGTAAGAGGAGATTTATATCGATAAAAAAATGTTTTAGCACCCGCATTAGCACAAGAGACTCTTAAACCTTCATTTTCATCTGTATCAGAAAGGTCTTTATCACCAATTTTCATTGCTTTTATTGTTGCAGCATTTAATGCTTTTCGCTCATTTATCATTTATTTCGACCTTCAATAGTAATAGCTATAGCACTAGCTTTTTAATATCAGTATTATTGCTGTTATATATTAAAACATTAGTGATCTGGTGTAGGTTTTGATGGATAAAAAGTATACACGAAATAAACCTACACTAAAACCTACACTTTTCATTGAAAATCTATAAGATTAATTGAAATTTCAGTTTATTTCACTAAGTTACAACAAACACAAGAATAGCGGCACAGCTAGCTATACAAAACAAAAAAGTGTAATAAAAACATGCAAGTTCTATCTAAACATACCCCTATGATGCGTCAATACCTTACTATTAAGGCTGAATTTCCTAATATTTTGATTTTTTATCGTATGGGGGATTTTTACGAATTGTTTTTTGACGATGCTAAAAAAGCGTCTGATTTATTA
>Ga0105354_1001198_pt1 | contig 16031 bp, 14 predicted proteins | sample GOMGulsemesocosm_FD_83658 | JGI IMG/M metagenome (GOLD analysis project Ga0105354, IMG submission 83658) | Methane-oxidizing microbial communities from mesocosms in the Gulf of Mexico - GOM9B Gulf of Mexico | ecosystem: Environmental > Aquatic > Marine > Cold seeps | place: USA: Gulf of America...
TTGGTTGTTGATTTTTATCGCAACTTTTGTAGTTCCTTATTGGATTGGAGGTTCTTTAATGGAAAGATTAAAGGAGCTTAAAGAAGAAAGAGCTGCTAAAAAATAGTAATTAAAATATTACGACAAAAAAAGGAAACCATATGGTTTCCTTTTTTTGTGAAATAAGTTTTCTGTGAATTTAAAAACCACCTTCGTTTCCTCCGTTATTATTACGTTGTTGGCTTCTTTTTTTCTTTTGGTTTAATCTGTATGTAAAGTTTAAACGTATTTGTCGTTCCCTCCATTGAAACTCACTGTATCTATTAGAGATACCGTCAATGGTAGTTTCAGAAATTCTTTTTCGTGAGTTTAATAAATCACTTACATTTAAGGAGAGTGTTCCTTTTTCTTTCATAATATCCTTACTAAAGGCTAAGTTAATACTCATAACTCCTTTATTCTTACTTTGAAAGTTCTCTTGTGGGCCTCTGTAATTTAATGTAGTTTGCCAGTCTATTTTAGCAGGAAGTTTAATTCTTGAACTTAAACGAGTAGTCCAACTTGAAGTTTTTGAATCTTCAACAATATTTTTACCATCGCGAGAAGTTTTAAAGAAATTAAAACTGTTATTTAATTTCCACCATTTAAACAAATTGTAATTAAACGAAAACTCTAATCCAAATCTATCTTCAGAAGCTATATTTATTGGACTGGTGATCGTTTTACTTGGTTCTATAGGATCAGCTGACCTCACAAATTGGAATACATCAGTGGAATAATTGTAGTAAATTGAGGTGTTGAATGTAATTTTATTCCATTTCTTTAAATAGCCAATGTCTACTGCATTTGCGTAGGCAGGATTTAAATCAGGATAACCTTTAAATATGTTGTTTTCACTTGCTCTAGATGGGAATGGGTTGATAAACCATGAACGGGGCCTTCTGATTCTTCTGTTGTATCCTAAGGTCAGGGTTTCGCCTTCTTTTAGCTCATAAGCTAAATTTAATGTAGGAAATAACTCGGTATATTTTTTATTAGAATTTAGTGTTGTGCCACTCACTTTTACATCAATATCTGAGACTTCCATTCTTAACCCTAATAATGCGGAGAGCTTTCCGTACTTATTTCCGTATTGAGAATATAATGCGTGAACTTTTTCATTATAAATAAAAAGGTTTGAAACACCAGTGTCAATTATGAAGGAGCCATCTGATTGCTCATTTTGAACAGTAAAATCGGTGTCTTGATAACTATTGTTACTTCTGAATCCAGCTTCAAATTGCGCATTTTCTCTTATAGGTAATACATAATCACCTTGCAATAGAATTCTTTTTTGATGTTCAATAGCATCTGTTTTTTGGATTGCATCATTAATTATAGAAGGTGTAAATTGCGTTCCTGTTTGTGTAGCTAATTCATCTTCATTGTTTATTTCATGTTTAAAGTCAAAAGTTAATTGATGTCCACTTGTTTTAAACTTTTGAGTGAAATTTAAATCAAATTCTACTTGTTTGTCTAAATCATCCTCAAGTTCATTTCTGAATTTAAAAGAGTTATCTGCAGGTATAATATCTTCTCTTATGGTTTTTATTCCTGTTTCTGTTTGTCTATTTGAATTTCTGAACAAAACACTTCCTGTAATTGAAGCGTTATCAGTAAGTGAATATTCTAAACCAAAACGAGAATTAAAATTTTTACGTTCCCTGTCATAAGTTCTATCTTCAACTATAAAATATTCATGAGGAAAGTTAGCTATGTCTTTAGTTTCAAAATAAGCATTACCAGGTGAGTCATTATAGTTATAACCAGTAGTTGAGAAGTAATTTACTTTATTGGTTCGGTAATTTAAGTTAGTAGATGCGCCAAAGTTTTTAGGGATTCCTGTATTTAAACTGAAGGATCCGTTAAAACCAAGGGCTTTTCCTTTACGAAGTATAATATTTAGTATACCAGCAGTACCTTCAGCATCATAACGAGCAGATGGGGAGGTGATTACTTCTACTTTTTGTATAGCATCAGCAGGAAGTTGGCGTAAAGCATCAGCGCCACCAACTAAGCCAGAAGGTTTTCCGTTAATCAATATTCTAACATTTTCATTTCCACGTAAAGAAACATTTCCTTCAATATCTACAGTTACTGAAGGGACATTGTCTAAAACATCAGATGCAGAACCTCCTTTTACTGTCATATCCTTTCCTACATTGTAAATCTTTTTGTCTAAACGAATTTCAACTGTGCTTTTTTCAGCAATAATTTCTACCTCATCAAGATTATTTTCATCAACAACTAAAGCAATAGTTCCCAAATCAATATTCTTTGAAATTTCTTTATTATGGAATGAAATAGGTTTAAAACCTAAAAATTCTATGGTAATAGTATAGTTCCCTTTCTTAGCTTCGACTGTAAATGTTCCGTTGTTACTTGATATACCGCCAGATACTTTTTCAGTAGAAATATTTTTTAAAACTATAGTAGCGTATTCTAAAGGTTGATTGGTTTCTTTATCAGTTATTTTTCCTGAAATTTGAAATACATTTTTGTTGATTTTTTTTTGAGAAAAACTAAAGGTAGTTGTAAAAAATAAAAAAACAATACTTAGTCTGAATGCGAATTTCATAAATTAAAATTTGAGAAAACAATATTACAAAGATGAAGGTAATATTAAGTATTAATTATTAGTTAAAGGAGGGGTGATATGAGAATATTAGGATATATAAAAAGGAAATTATGAGGTTCTCTTTCATTCTAATTAGTATAATGTTATGGTTTAGATATTTTATATGGAATTGTTATTTATAATTTAAATATGAGGTGTATCTGTTAATATTTTATTAAATTGTTAAGGTTAACATATTAATTGGACTAATAATTGAGTTGTATATAGAAGCCATTAAATAGTTTTATGAAAAATGCAATTATAATTGTGTTGTTATTGTTAGTTGAACAGTTGACAATTATGAAAAATTGGATAACTAATATAGGTGAAGCTAAAATAAAAGCTGTTTTTTTATAGGGTGTTTTTGTTTTTTGTTGTCATTATAATATAAGAGACTAGTTGGTAGTTCTTACAAAATATTTATAAAGTCGTATAGTTTGTGAAATATGATGGTAATAACATAATTTTAAAAGAAAACAACTGTAATGATACGTACCTTAAAATCGTTAATATATGAAATATAAGATCATTTTAATTTTGTTAATGCCAGTTTGCATGTTTTCTCAAAATTGGATTACAGATTTTGAAGAAGCAAAAGAATTAGCTTTAAAAAACAATAAGCCAATTGTATTAGTGTTTTCTGGGTCGGATTGGTGTGCGCCATGTATGAAGTTAGATAAACAAGTTTTCGATACTGAGGGTTTTAAAGAGTATTCTTTAGAAAACTATGTGCTTTTAAAAGCAGATTTCCCTCAACGCAAAAAGAATAAATTATCTAAGGAGCAACAAGAACATAATAATCAGTTAGCAGAAAAATATAATAAAAATGGTTTTTTTCCATTAGTTATTGTGTTAGATAGTAAAGGAAAATCTTTAGGTAGTCTTGGGTACAAGAATATTGATGCAGAAGCATATATAGAAAGTATTAACGCACAAATAAAATAATTTGAAAAAGGTATTTACGTATAGCTTATTATTTCTTTCCTTAATTTGTTTTTCACAGCAACAGTTTAGTGAAAATTTACTGTTGATGGGCTGTGATTTTAAAATTACAGTAGTAACAGCAAATAAATCAGAAAGTGAAAAATATATTGACATTGCTGTAGCTGAAATAAAAAGGATAGAGTATTTAATATCTTCATGGGATAAAAATTCACAAACAACATTAATAAATAAGAATGCAGGAATACAACCGGTTAAAGTAAATACTGAGTTGATAGCGCTAATAGAGCGCTCTATTGCAATTTCTAAATTTACCGATGGAGCTTTTGATATTTCTTTTGCTTCTATGGATAGAATTTGGAAGTTTGATGGTAGCGTAACAAAAATGCCATCTAAAGAAAAAATTAATGCTTCAGTAGAAAAAGTAGGTTACGAAAATATTATTATAGATAAACATAATAGCACTGTTTTCTTGAAAAAGAAAGGAATGAAAATTGGGTTTGGAGGAATAGGTAAAGGATATGCTGCGGATAAAGCAAAAGAATTATTAATAAGCAAGGGAGTATCTGCGGGTATTATAAACGCTTCGGGGGATTTATCAACCTGGGGAAAACAACCCAATGGTAAACCTTGGCAGGTTGGAGTGAAAAACCCATTGAATAAAGACAAAATGTTTTCATGGTTTCCAATTGAAAATAGAGCAGTAGTTACTTCAGGTAATTATGAGAAATATATAATGATAAATAATAAACGATATAGTCATATAATTAATCCGAAAACTGGTTTCCCATCACAAGGTATTATGAGTGTTTCTGTTTTTGCTCCAAAGGCAGAGTTGGCTGATGCTTTAGCAACATCAATTTTTGTAAAGGGAGTTGAACAAGGGGTGTATTTTGTAAACCAAATAGCAACCGTAGATTGTATTATTGTTACCGATGACGGTAAAATACACTACTCAAATAACATAGAAAATGAAGTTAAATAAATTAAAAGTAGGTTTTTTATTAGCCATAGTTATTATCTTTTTATTAAGTTCTTGCGTAGCAGTGAAGGAATATGAAAAAGTATATGTGAATGATGCTGATATGAAGTTAACAGCAAATAAAATTAATAAATTCGAAACAAGTTTTCAAGTATACCGTGAAGCTGCTTCTGGAGCAAATGGAGGGAAAGCCGGTGGAGGTTGTGGATGTAATTAAAACCATTAATAGTATCATTTAAACGTTAATGTCCTTATAGAAAGCTTATGAATAAATTAATTATTGCATTATTATTTTTCACATCGTTATTTTTTGCTCAAGAAAAACAAATTGATACTGTTTTCAAGAAAAGGGTATTAGAAAAAACCGAAGTAGATTTTTTAATGAGTTATTATACTCAAGATGGAGATCATGCAGCGGTAACTGGAGGTATTGGTACAGAAAAACTAACTGATATCACGCCAACATTTATTGTAGCTATTCCTTTAAATGATGATGATGTGTTAACAGCTGATGTAGGTATATCTGCTTACACTTCAGCATCTTCAAGTAATATAAATCCTTTTGATGGTAATGAGTCTGCAAGTCCTTGGGTGGAATCATCTGGAGCTTCTGCAGCTGATACATGGGTAAATGGTAGTTTTGATTATAGCCATTCATCTGATGATAGAAATACTATATGGGGAGCAAACCTAAGTGTGGCTTCAGAGTATGATTATTTCTCAATTGGTTTTGGCGGTCATTTGACGAAATTATTTAATCAGAAAAACACAGAAGTATCTTTAAAGGCTAATGTATATATTGATACATGGAACCCTCAGTATCCAGTAGAGTTTAGAGCTGGGTTTATACCAGATGCAGGGTATACAACAAATTATACTGAATTTGATAAATTAGGAAGAAATACCTATTCATTATCTGCATCTATATCTCAAATACTAACTAAAAAAATGCAAGCATCATTATTTTTAGATGTTGTACAACAAGACGGATTACTTTCCGCACCTCACCAGCGTGTTTACTTTGCTGATAAACCAGACTTTTTTATTGATAGTTTTCATATTGCAGATGATGTAGAGCGTTTGCCAGATACACGTTTTAAGCTGCCTATAGGTATGCGTTTAAATTATTTTATAAATGAATACCTAACTTTTAGGTCATATTATAGGTTGTATACTGATAATTGGGGTATAACAGCTCATACAGCTGAAATTGAATTACCAGTTAAAATAACGAGATCTTTTGCTGTAATCCCTACCTATAGGTATTATACACAAACAGCTGCGGATTATTTTTCAGAATATAATACACATTTGTCAACTCAGGAATTTTATACTTCTGATTATGATTTATCAAAATTCAATAGCAATCAATATGGTGTAGGATTACGATATACGGATGTTTTTACCAAACTAAAAATATTTAAATTGGGGCTTAAATCAATAGATTTAAAATATAGTAACTATAATAGATCAGACGGGTTAAAGGCAAATATTATATCTGGAGGGGTTAAGTTTGTTTTGGATTAGTTTATCTTATCTTAATCTTATAAAAAATGTAAGTATATACTAAAATAGTAGACTATATGTATTAACTAATAAATTTAAGATTATGAACAGAAAAGCGTTTCTTCAAACATTAGGAGGTGTATTAATTAGTTTACCAGTATTATCAGTGATTGGTTGTTCTAGTTCTGATGATGATGCCTCTAATACCCCACCTGTTTCAACTCCGCCAACAGGAACTGATCCAGACCCCGACCCTGATCCTGCAGGAAATTGTGATAACGGAGCTACTGGGGAAATATTCAATAACCATGGTCATAGTTTAGTTGTTTCAGCGGCAGATGTACAGGCAGGTACAGACAAAACATACACAATTCAAGGGACATCTGGGCATGATCATAGTGTAACGTTAACAGCTGCTAATTTCACTACTTTAGGTAACGGGCAAGTTCTTAGCGGTATTACTTCTACAGCTGGTGGAGGACATACCCATTCTGTAGAAGTCACTTGTGCTTAATGTAATATTGATTGTAACAATAAATATTCATAAAGTAAATTTTTAGAAAACGCCTAATGTAATTTAGGTGTTTTTTGTTTAGGGATATTTATTGCTATGGAATACCCATTTTCATGCTTTTCCGTATAGTCACCATTTAATTGTCTGGTAATAAGTTTTGAAATTAATGTTCTTCCAAGTCCAGGCTTGATATCTGATGCCACAAAACCTGACCCATTATCGCAATAGTTTACTTGTAATAAGTTTTCATGTTCTTTATAAGAGATGCTAATTTTTTTATTGCCAAAAGGATTGGCTTTCCATGCGTACTTATCACTATTGGTTATCAATTCATTAATGATAATACCAATAAAAGAACACATTTCAATTGAAATCATTAACTTTTCACCATTGATTTTAAGTGTGTTATTTAAATTAAAATGACTGGTATTAAAAGTTTTGTCTAAATACTCCTTTAGCTCGATTTTTTTGTGCTCTGCTTTTTGATATAAAATTTCATGTAATGACGAAATAGAGTTAATTCGATTAATGATTTCCTGAATTAATTCAGTTTCACTTTCATTACTTAGCCTAGACTTTATTGAAAGCATACTCGATAAAAACTGAAGGTTATTTTTAATTCTATGATGCATTTCTTTAATGAGATAATCCTTCATTTGTAGCGCTTCATTTAAAGCTTTATTTTTTTCTACGAGCTCTAATTCAATTTTTTTCTTTTGGGTTATATCAGTACGAATTGACCAAAACTCATGAATATTCCCTTGATGATCTTTAATGGGAAATATATTGGTGTATACCCAGTAAATTTCTCCATTTTTTTTCTCATTACATAATTCACCCCTCCAAACAGTTCCAGAATTTATGGTGTCAGTGATGTTTTTATGGTACGTATCATCATGCTCTAAAGAATTAAAAAAGTCACATGATTGCCCTATTACTTCATCTTTATTATACCCAGATTTTTTAAGAAATAAAGGGTTGACATCTATAATAATATTATCTTGATTGGTAATAGTAACTGAAGCAGAATTGAATAAAGCTTTTTTTAAATTCTCTATAGTTAATTCACTTCGAGTTTTATAATATTGTAAATCCTCGTGCAAACATACTAAACCATAGATGATAGATTTATCTTCTGGAGCACTATACTTGTCAGTTTCAGATATTGATAATTGAAAATCATCACTTAAAATTTGTGATAAATAGTCAGATAATATTTCGATGTTAATATTCACGTTCTAGATATTTAATGGCAGATGTAATTGAATTGTATGTTTTAAAATCTTTTAACCCCAATGATGCTCCAACAAATTTCAAAGCAATTTTCAGTAAAAAATTATGACCAATAATTACACTATAGCTAAGTATTTGGTTATCGAAAGCCTTAAGTTTTTCTTTTACACAATTTCTTACTTCAGCTGTGGGGGGATTAGTATTTGATAAATCTATTATATAATGAAATTGCTCATTTTTAACGATAGTTACTAAGTATTCAAAATATTCTTCTATCTGTGGAGTAGAAGTTTTTTTAGCTTCTTGATATACAATAACTAAATTTTTTAGTACAGAAGTAGCTTTATAGATATTAGTTTCTGTATTGGTCATGTAGTTATTGTTAAATATAATAAGTTCATATTCTATATTTTTTTTCGATATATAGTATAGCATCCTGGATTGAATCAAATGATTTATGGTTTTTTAAACCTGTTGAAGCCCCAATAAATTTTAATGCTATTTTTTGTAAAAAATTATTTCCTAAAAAAATATTGTAAGATATTATTTGAGCGTCTAACTTTTGTAATTCATACTTTATGTAATTTCTAACTTCTACACATGGTATTTCGGTTTCTGAGATATCTACTATGTAGTGGAAAGGTTTTTTACCTACAATAGTTTTAACTTTATTAAAGTACATAGTTGATTGACTTAAAGAAGTTTTTTTAGCTTCTTTGAAAACTAAAATTAAATCTTTTATATCACTAGAAATAATATAAACATCGTTATTTGGATTGCTCATAAATTAAAACATGATGTATTAGCATTAGTTTATAAGTAGGAAAAGAAGCTTAGTAAAGTTAATGAAAAAATAATTAAGATTAGTTTATACTTTTTCGACTTGTAGTGAGAAAGTTATTTTTTAATCTTTAAGAGAAGAATTACTTAACTAATATAGTTCCAGATATTTTTATGTTTCCCAATAAGCTGATATGTATATTTTAAAATTTTATTTTCTTCTTTGGAAAGAGCAGGGTCATCTTTTAAAATGGTCATAGCATAGTTTCTTGCTAATTGAAGAATATCATTATCTTTTACAATATCAGCTATCTTTAAATTTAAAATGCCGCTTTGTTGCGTTCCCATTAAATCCCCCGGTCCACGTAATTTTAAATCAACTTCTGCTAATTCAAAACCATCATTGGTACGTACCATTGTATCTAATCGAGTTTTAGCTTCAGTGCTTAATTTGTAACTAGTCATTAAAATACAAAAACTTTGTTCGGCACCTCTACCAACACGACCTCTTAATTGGTGTAGTTGTGATAAGCCAAAACGTTCACTACTTTCAATAATCATCATACTTGCATTGGGTACATTTACGCCAACTTCAATAACAGTTGTAGCTACCATTATTTGGGTTTCACCTTTTATAAAGCGTTGCATTTCAAATTCTTTATCAGCAGGCTTCATTTTTCCATGAACAATGGAAATTTGATAATCAGGTTTTGGAAAATCACGCGAAATACTTTCAAATCCATCCATTAGATCCTTATAGTCTAACTGTTCAGACTCTTGTATGAGTGGATATACGATATATACTTGCCTTCCTTTTTTTATTTCATCTCGCATAAAAGCAAAAACTTTTAAACGATTACTATCATAACGATGCACTGTTTTTATAGCTTTTCTTCCAGGAGGTAATTCATCAATAATGGAAATATCTAAGTCGCCATATAAGCTCATTGCTAACGTACGTGGTATTGGCGTAGCTGTCATTACTAATATGTGTGGAGGAAAGGAATTTTTCTTCCATAGTTTTGCTCGTTGTGCAACTCCAAAACGATGTTGTTCATCAATAATAGCAAGGCCTAAATTTTTAAACTTTACTTTATCTTCTAAAACGGCATGAGTACCAATTAATAAATGTAAAGTTCCATCTTCTAATTCTTGATGTATAATTTTTCTTTGCTTCGTTTTAGTAGAGCCAGTTAATAGTTTTACATTAATGTTTAAATCTTTTACAAGTTCAGTAATGCCATGATAATGCTGTGTTGCTAAAATTTCAGTAGGAGCCATTAATGTTGCTTGAAAATCATTGTCAATAGCCAATAATACAGTCATTAACGCTACAATAGTTTTTCCTGAACCAACATCACCTTGTAGTAATCGGTTCATTTGTGCATTACTTCCTAAGTCATTTCTAATTTCTTTAATTACACGTTTTTGTGCTCCAGTAAGTTCGAATGGCAAATGATTAGTATAGAATTCTGTAAATAATTCTCCTACTTGGTCAAATGGAAAGCCTTTAATTTTATGTTTCCTATTGATATTTTTTAAAATCAGTTGTAACTGAATAAAAAATAACTCTTCAAATTTTAATCTAAACTGTGCTTTAGCAAGTAACTCTGCATTTTTTGGGAAATGAATATTGAATAATGCTTCTGTTTTCGAAATTAATTTTAATTCATTTAAAAGTAATGGAGATAAGGTTTCTTGAAATTTACCTCCAGTTTCCTGAAATAAGGCCTGTAATATTTTAATTTTAACTTTATTGCTAATCCCTTTATTGGTAAGTTTTTCAGTAGAAGGATATATTGCTTGCATAGCTGATCGTATACTTGCTTTATGTACCGTAAGAAGCTCTAATTCTGGATGTGGCATTGAAAAACCATTATACCAATTGCATTTTCCAAATATTACATACGGTACATTTAATTTAACACTATCCTTAATCCATTTTTGACCACGAAACCAAACGAGTTCAAGTGTTCCTGTTTCATCTTGAAAAGTAGCTACTAAACGCTTTCCGCGTTTTTGTTCAACCATTTTTAGATTGATGATCTTTCCTACAAGTTGTACTTCTGCAGCATTACGTTGTAACTGGTTAATTTTATAATATTTAGTTTTGTCTAAATATCTATTAGGAAATAAATTAATTAAATCTTGGTACGTGAAAATTCCCAATTCCTTTTTAAGTAAATCGGCACGATTTGGTCCTACACCTTTTAAATAATCTATGGGAGTTTGTAATACTGACAAGCTAAATATAATTGAGCCACTAAAGTACTAAAAAAAGAAGATTCCTAATCATTTTTTGTACTTTGGTAGTGTATTTGATTTATTATTACAATGAAATTAACATATCTATTACTTTTCCTTTTTTCAATTAGCTTATGTAACGCTCAACAAACTCAATTTGTTGATTTTTTAGCATGTAAAGCTGAAATAAAGCCTCTACCTATAAAAAAAGAAGTGAGAGGAGTTTGTACTTATGTATTTAAAATAAAAGAGGCTGTAGATTCTATATATATTGATGCAAAAAAAATGACGTTTGATAATGTATATTTAAAGAATAGAAAGGCATCTTTTAAAGTTACTAATGATAAGTTATGGCTATTTAAGAGCTTTAAAAAAGGGAAGGAATATACTGTTTCATTCCATTATGTAGCACGCCCTAAAAAAGCAATGTATTTTATTGATTGGGGAAATAAAAAGCATCCAGAAGCAAATCCACAAATATGGACTCAAGGTCAAGGAAAAGATAATTCCAATTGGATTCCAAGTTTTGATGATATGAATGAAAAAGTAGCCTTTGATTTATCTATTTCATTTGAAAGAGGCTATGAAGTCATTTCTAATGGGAGATTAGTTTCTAAAAGGAAACAAAACGATTCTATTGTCACTTGGAAGTATGATATGGAACAGCCTATGAGTAGTTATTTATTGGCTGTAGCAATTGGAGATTATAAAAAGAAAAAAGAAGTATCTAAAACAGGTATTCCTTTAGAAATGTATTATTATCCAAAAGATACGGAAAAGGTTGAGTCAACCTATCGATATTCTAAACAAATGTTTGATTTTTTGGAAGAAGAAATAGGGGAGAGCTATCCTTGGCAAAATTACAAACAAATACCAGTAAAAGATTTTCTATATGCAGGAATGGAAAATACAAGTACCACAATATTTTCAGATGCTTTTGTAGTAGATAGTACTGCATTTATAGATAAGAATTATTTAAATGTAAATGCACATGAATTAGCACATCAATGGTTTGGTGATTTAGTAACGGAAACTCACGGTACTCACCATTGGCTACAAGAAGGTTTTGCAACGTATTATGCTTTGTTGGCTGAAAAAGAAGTTTTTGGCGAAGATTATTACTATAATAAACTACACAAAACTTCTCAGCAGTTACTAAAAGCTCAAAAATCAGATACGATTCCCTTGATGAATCCTAAGGCGAGTAGTTTAACTTTTTATCAAAAGGGAGCATGGGCACTGCATAGTTTACGTGAGCAAGTAGGAGATAGTATTTTTAAGTTATCTGTTAAAGAATACTTAGTCGAACATCAGTTTAAAAATGTAGAAACAAATGACTTTATCAGTATAGTTGAAAAACAAAGTAAACAAGATTTAAGTGGTTTTGTAAATACATGGTTATTATCAAATAAATTACCCGAAGCAATGATGTTTGAGTCATTAAAAAAAAACAGAATAATTGCTGAGGTTATTAAAATAGAGAAAGGGGATAACCCAGAACTTATTTCAGTAGCTCATGAAAGTATTAAAACAGCATTTATCAGAAGACTAAAGATAGATTCGTTAGATAAACAAAAAGCAACGCAATTACATAAGCTGTTTAAAAGTAGTACTAAAGTACGCCAAGTGCTATCTGAAAAAATTCAGAGAATCCCTATAGCGCTTAAAACTGATTACGAAAGCTTATTAAAAGACAAATCCTACCAAACTATTGAGACAGCTTTGTTGAATTTATGGGGAAACTACCCAGATAATAGAAAACAATATTTAGATAAAACTGCAACTGTAAACGGGTTTAATGATAAAAATGTAAGAACATTGTGGCTTACTTTGGCATTAAATACGAAAGGGTTTGAAAAAACAAAGTATAAAGAATTTTATGATGAATTAGTAGCCTATACTCATCCGGCATATCATTTTGAAGTACGTAAGAATGCTTTTCAATATTTAAATAAATTACAGTTAGTAAACTCTAAAGTTTTACAAAATTTGCAGCAAGCTACAAAACATCATAATTGGCGTTTCAGATCCTATTGTAAAAAAATGTTCACCCATTTGAGTAAACAAGGGTAATTCAGTTATCTATATATTTGTTCTCTATTATAATATAAATTATCTTTAAATAACAAAACACAGTTCATGAAAGCATTAGTAATATCGGGTGGAGGAAGTAAAGGAGCATTTGCCGGAGGAGTTGCCGAATATCTTATTAATGAAAAGAAACGTGAGTACGATCTGTATTTAGGTTCTTCGACAGGGAGTTTATTAATACCCAATTTAGCATTATCTAATGTTGAAAAAATGCATGGAATATATACGAATGTAAATCAACATAGTATATTTAGTTTATCACCATTTAAAGTACGTTATAAAAAAGGAGAGGAGTTTATACAAATTCATCACTTAAATGTATTATTACAACTAATCAAAGGAAAAAGGACCTTTGGAGAAAGTAAAAGATTAAAAGGGTTGATAAAAAAAAGTTTTTCTATTCTTGAATTTGAGGAATTAAAAAAATCTGATAAAAATGTTATTGTTACTGTAACCAATTTAACATTGAATAAGGTAGAGTATAAATCGATTAAAGATTTTGACTATGAAGAATTCTGTGAATGGATTTGGATTTCGTGTAATTATGTACCTTTTATGAGTTTGGTAAAAAAGGATAACTTTGAATATGCTGATGGAGGTTTTTCTTGTGTAGTTCCTATTCGAGAGGCAATTTTAAGAGGAGCTACAGAAATTGATGCTATAATTTTAGATACAGAAGCATTTACTTACAGAAAATCTATTGGTAAAAACCCATTTTCGTTAATGGTTGATTTGTTTGATGGTATACTTGATCAAGTAGAAAAAAAGGATATAGCCTTAGGGAAACTAAGTGCAAAACACAATGGTATTACTTTAAATTTATATCATACCCCAATAAAACTAACGGATAACTCACTTATTTTTAATAAAGAACAAATGACGCAGTGGTGGAAACAAGGTTATGAATATGCAAAGCACAAACTGGAAAATGATAGTGAAATAGATTATGAAGCTGTTATTAATTCATAACCTTCATGAGGGGGTAATATTCTAAACTCCCTTTAGAAAATATTGTCTGAAGTAAGCTTGTGCTATTCTGTAGATTTAAAGTCTACTGTCTAAAAGGTTACTATGATATGCTACAGTAAATTTATTAATTAAGAGTAGCTTGTTGGTTTTAAAAGGGGAATTTAATTTTTTCTAATAAAAATATATGTCAAATAGAGCTTGTCGGAGCTAATGCTCTACGGGTTTCGACACTTCGTTATAGCTTGTCTTGAGCGTAAGTCGAAAGACTCTCCATAGGCTAAGCTCAATCTGACAATAAATTAAGTTTTACTTAAAGCTTTCGAGTGTCAGTCATTCAATGTATGAGCTTACAAAGGCACACAAGGTGTGAGTTTAACAAGGTATTTTTGAAATAAACCCCACTGATGGGTGGGTTAGAATAACTCGCTTACTTCATTTTTAATAAATGCCATTCCTGTTTCTGAAGGAGAAGCTTTTTCTAATAAACTGGTCAATATTAATTCACGTAATTTATCAGCGTCTTTTATATCAGGATTAGCAGCAGTAGTTCGAATAATTTGCATTGTAGTACTTTTTGCTGTTTTAATTACATTCCAACATTCGTCACTAATATAAATTTGTTGTGCTAAATTGTGTTCAAATTCTTGTTCAATACTTGCAGTAAGTAATTGTTGGTAGCTTAACTTATCGTTACTTAACGGACTTACTCTTAATAATAAGTTAGAAGGGTTTACACGTTCTAAAAATAAAGCCATACGCTCATATGCTTGTAAACGTAATGGTAAGGCTGTTTTTTGAGCTTCTTTCTGTATCAAATATCGGCGCCTTCCTTCTTCGTTTTTAGTATGTCTTTTAAAAAACATATAGGCAATACCTCCAGTGATAATAGCTGGAAAAAGGAATAATATAAACTCTACTAATTTTTGATAATCAAACATGAATTGTAATTTTTGCTAAAAATAAATTTATTTTTTTAATACTGATGTATAAATCTTACTTGATTTTTCCATATAATCTTTCCCTCCTAAATACTCGCAATTTTTAAGGTATTCCATGGTAGTAAAAGGAACAGGTGTTTTTTCGTAATTATAAGTTTTATCTAACTCTTTTGATAAGTTATGATCGTCTACATTTACTTCAATATCACTCATTTTAAACTGAGATGGATGTTCATAACCTGCAGCATGGGTAATTTCTACCAATTCTTTTCTAAAGGTTTTAAAATATTGTGCTAATCGTTCCGACTTAATAGGTACATCAATACCACGTTGCAACCACTTACTTTGTGTAGCTACACCACTTGGGCAAGTGTTAGTATGACAAACTTGCGCTTGAATGCAACCGATACTTAACATTGCTTCACGAGCTACATTAATACAATCAGCTCCCATAGCAAATGCCATTGCTGCTTTCGCAGGAAATCCTAATTTTCCACTACCTATAAATACAATGCGTTCAGACAATCCTTTTGATTGAAATAACTTATATAAATCAGCAAAACCGTATACCCAAGGCAGAGAAACATGATCTGCAAAACTTGGAGGAGCAGCACCAGTACCACCTTCACCACCGTCAACAGTAATAAAGTCTGGGCCTTTACCAGTTTTAACCATGATATCAGCTAACTCTTCCCATTGTTCTAATTTACCAATGGCTGCTTTTATACCAACAGGCAATCCTGTAGCTTCTGCAATTTGTTCTATGAATTCAACCATTTCTGGCACATTAGAAAAGGCTTTGTGATTAGGAGGTGATAATACATCTTTCCCAATTTCTACACCTCTAATACCTGCAATTTCAGCTGTAATTTTCTTCCCTGGTAATACGCCACCTTTTCCTGGTTTAGCTCCCTGTGATAATTTTACTTCAATGGCTTTTACAAACGAGTTGTCTTCTACCAATTTGATCATTTTCTCCATAGAGAAACCACCATCATCGGCACGTACACCGAAATAACCTGTTCCGAAATGAAAAATAACATCACCACCATTACTATGATATGGTGATAAGCCCCCTTCTCCGGTATTGTGATACGCACCAGCTAATTGAACTCCTTTGTTTAATGAAGCAACAGCTCTTGCTGAAAGCGAACCAAAACTCATTGCTGAAACATTAATGGCAGATGCTGGACGAAA
>Ga0105354_1001199_pt1 | contig 16025 bp, 13 predicted proteins | sample GOMGulsemesocosm_FD_83658 | JGI IMG/M metagenome (GOLD analysis project Ga0105354, IMG submission 83658) | Methane-oxidizing microbial communities from mesocosms in the Gulf of Mexico - GOM9B Gulf of Mexico | ecosystem: Environmental > Aquatic > Marine > Cold seeps | place: USA: Gulf of America...
CATCGATTGCTGTAACGTGAACAAAGATGTCTTGTCCTGATTCTTCGTTTGTAATGAATCCAAATCCTTTAGAGTCATTAAAAAATTTTACTGTACCTGTCATTTTAATTGTATTATGATAATAATTGATGCAAATGTAGTCTTTATTTTCTACTGCACAACTTGTTTCAAGTTTAATCTAAAAAGGTTTCGGCCTCGTCTTTTATTTTATTGATGGTTTCATTCGTAATCATATATTTTTTAATGTCCTTGTTTTTGTATCTATGATACATAAATAAGGGCATCCATACTAAAAAGAAACCAGCAACTGAAATGCCAATAAATTTATGGCCAAGTAGTTCATTGTCAGGTTTAATATAAAATCCGTAACAAACACACAGTATAATAATAGTAAATAGAGGGTATAAAATGTATTTCATCTAGATAGGTTTAATTATTTTTGTAGCCCAAAATTTTGTCAATAGTGTTTGCTGTAACGGAGTGATAATTAGCACGAGACTTTTTGTAAATAGCAAGAGCTTCCTTTAATTTATCACTTTTTTTATACGCATTAAAAATGGTTGATACATACCAACGTCGGCCTACATTAATTAAAAAAGCTTCAATTTTTTCATCTACATTATTTCCACGATAGTTATGAAGTATTGATTGCTCAAACCAAACCATGCTAATATATGAGTTAGTAGAATTGGTTAAATTGTACGCATTGTCAAGCATTTCAAAATGTTTCAACTCCATCTCTTTTGGGAAATTTCTGATAAAATGCACCCATTCTTGTGGGGTCCAACCTTTAGTTGCGTTAGTGTCTACAGTGCTATTATCGATGCATAGTTGTAGTACTTTTTCTACATTTGCAAATTTATCTGACAAAATTACTACATGATTAGTTGGGATTCCTGGGTTGTAAATCCATTCGTCTGTATTAAAAGTAATCTTATTTTTTGCTAATAAGTTTTCATTTAAGTAGCTGATGAATTTCTCGGTATGCATTGTAGAAAATGCATGTGTTTGAAAGTAGTTTTTTAAGAAAACATCAAACTTTTCTCGACCAACAGTTTGTTCTAAAGTTCTTAAAAAAAGGTATCCTTTATCATAGGCGATACTATTCATTCCATCATCAGGATTTCTTCCTTCTAAATCTAATTTTAATTTAGTGTCGTTTGGTGTGTCTTTAAACCCTTCTAATTCATCTTCTAAATCCTGTTGACCTATTAAAGCTAACATTTCAGCTCGTTCTTTACTATAAAGCGCTTCCATAATTCGCATTTCAAAATAAACAGTAAAGCCTTCATTTAACCAAAAATCTTCCCAAGTTGCATTCGTAACTAAATTACCTGACCATGAGTGTGCTAATTCGTGCGCGACAAGTGATGTTAAACTTTTATCTCCTGCAATAACTGTTGGAGTTGCAAAAGTTAATCGAGGGTTTTCCATTCCTCCAAAAGGGAAGCTCGGAGGAAGTACAATAATATCAAACTGATCCCAAGCGTATTTTCCATACAGTTTTTCAGCAGAAGCCACCATTTTTTCCATGTCTGAAAATTCGTTATGCACTTTCGTTAACATTGATTTTTCAGCATATACACCTGTTCTGTTACTAATGGCTTTGTATTCCACGTCACCAATTGCTAAAGCAATTAAATAAGGAGAAATAGGTTGTTTCATTTTAAAATGATAAACACCATCTGTTGTTTTTTCTTTTGGATTTTCTGCACTCATTACAGCCATCAATTCTGAAGGAACTTTAACCGTAGCATCATAAGTGACCCTAATTTGTGGACTATCCTGAATAGGAATCCAAGTTCTAGTTAAAATTGCTTGTCCTTGAGTAAATAAAAAAGGATGTTTTTTGTCAGCTGTTTGCTGTGGGTTTAACCATTGCAAGGCTTCCGTTTTACTAGTGGTATTATAATGTACTGTAATGTTTTTAGTATCTGGAGTGATGTCTATTTTTAATGATTGCCCTAAATGTTTATCAAATACCCCTAAAGTGAATTTGGTTTCTTTTCCATCAGCTTCAGCTTTTTGAATATCTAAAAACTTACTATCTAAAATGATTTCAGCAGCGTTGTTGTTTTCTATGCTATATGATGCTGTTCCGCTAATAACTTCTTTTTCAAAATCAACATTAATGTCTAAGCTCAAATGTTTAACAACTGCATTATTAGGTTGTGCATAGGAATGGGCTTCAGCAACATATTTTGGGTTTGTTACTTTTTCTGCTTCTTTGCTTTCTTTAGGAGAGTTACAGCTTGTAGAAAACAAGATGATACTACTTAGTATAGTGATGATTTTTTTCATTTTATTAGGTCTTTATTTTAATTGAATATGGATGTGGTCGTCATGTCTTACGGCTCTACATCCATGATATCGTATTTTAGTGCTAGTTAGGTTTAGTCTCTGTTTTAAATGCGGTTCAATAAAGAGTTTTCCTAAACTATTGTTTTTTAAAATACTTTGAATTAATTTTTTTGTTCCTCTTTTTGAAAAGACAAGCTCTTCATTAATAGTACCAAAAGTAGCATATTTTGGATAATCATATTGAAAATACCCATTTTCAATACATTTGTTTATTTGGTTGTATTCGTTAGATTTAGGGTTTACAAAAACGCCATAACCACTTACCGACTTTTGTTTAGTAGATAATCTTCCTTTTTGTGTTTCGTATATTAAGCTAATATCAACCTTCTTTCCATCGTTGTGACTTAAATGGGGTAAAAGAGGGAACTTATTAATGAATGGAAAATTTGCATCTAAATAGTGAATTTTAATATTTGTCTCACTAAGGTTTTTTTCAGTTTCTGAAAGTAGTTTGTTTAATTCAGGTCTAACATAGTTTCTGTTTAGTAGAACAGTCATATAATTTGTAGGCCTTATATTGTTCGTGTGATTTACTGTCTCCCTTCCGAATAATGGAGCTATTATTGGAATAATTATTAATGTAAAAATTATGTATAAACTTAAAAACAGCGCTAATGATTTAAGTTTAAATTGAGTTTTCCATTTGTTATTGATGTAAACACTGAATAAATATACAATCCCTCCTATTTGTGTTGTAATGGTTAAAAACACAAATAGAAAAATTGTAGTAATTATTTTTAGAACCTTTTTCAAGTATTAAAATTTGTTGCAATTTAAAAAAGCCTCATTTAATTAAGTGAGGCTTTTTGTTTTATGCTTTTATATCTAATTGTAAACTTAGTTCTTTTAATTGTTCTTTGTCTAATGGAGCAGGAGCGTCAATCATAACATCTCTACCAGAATTGTTTTTAGGGAAAGCAATGAAATCTCTAATAGTTTCTTGTCCTCCTAAAATAGCAACTAACCTATCTAGTCCGAAAGCTAAACCTCCGTGTGGTGGTGCTCCGTATTCAAAAGCGTCCATTAAGAATCCGAATTGGGCTTTTGCTTCTTCATCAGAAAATCCTAAATGCCTTAACATGGTTGCTTGTATTTGCTTGTCATGAATTCTGATAGACCCTCCACCGATTTCATTTCCGTTCAATACCAAATCGTATGCGTTTGCTTTTACTTCTCCAGGATTAGTATCTAATAATTCTAACTGGCCTGGTTTAGGTGATGTAAACGGGTGGTGCATTGCGTGGTAATGTCCAGTTTCTTCATCAAGTTCTAGTAATGGGAAGTCAATTACCCATAATGGTGCAAATACTTTAGGATCTCTTAATCCTAAGCGTTCAGCCATTTCCATACGTAAAGCACTTAATTGCGCACGTACTTTAGTAGTAGCTCCTGATAAAATACAGATTAAGTCACCTGCTTTAGCACCAGTTTGTTCAGCCCATTTTGTTAAATCTTCTTGATCGTAAAATTTATCTACCGATGATTTAAAAGAACCATCTGCATTACATTTTACATATACCATACCAAGTGCGCCAACTTGCGGACGACGTACCCAGTCAATTAATTTGTCAATTTCTTTCCTTGTGTATGATGCTCCTCCAGGAACTGCAATACCAACAACTAATTCAGCATCGTTAAATACTTTAAATTCTTTGTGTTGTGCTATTTCGTTTAATTCTCCAAACTTCATGTCAAACCTAATGTCTGGTTTGTCATTTCCGTAGATGCGCATCGCATCATCATATAACATTCTTGGGAATTTTTCTACCTCAACACCATTTACTTCTTTTAATAAGTGACGTGTTAGTCCTTCAAAAATATTTAAAATGTCTTCTTGCTCCACAAATGCCATTTCACAGTCAATTTGTGTGAATTCTGGCTGTCTGTCAGCACGTAAATCTTCATCTCTAAAGCATTTTACTATTTGGAAGTATTTATCCATTCCGCCAACCATCAACAATTGCTTGAAGGTTTGTGGTGATTGTGGTAAAGCGTAAAATTGTCCTTCATTCATACGAGAAGGTACTACGAAATCACGTGCTCCTTCTGGAGTAGATTTTATTAAGTATGGTGTTTCTACTTCAATAAACTCTTGGTCAGACAAGTACTTACGAACTTCCATCGCTACTTTATGACGGAACATTAAACTGTTTTTTACTGGGTTACGACGAATATCTAAATAACGATATTTCATACGTAATTCTTCACCACCATCGGTTTCATCTTCAATAGTGAAAGGTGGTAATTTAGCTTCATTAAGTATCTCTAGTTTGCTAACTAAAAGCTCTACGTCTCCGGTAGCCATTTTAGCATTTTTAGATTCACGTTCAATAACAGTTCCTGTAACTTGAATTACAAATTCTCTACCTAGAGATTTTGCTTTTTCCATCATGTCAGCAGGCGTACGTTCCTCATCAAAAATAAGTTGTGTAATTCCGTAACGATCACGTAAATCTACCCAAATCATAAATCCTTTATCTCTAGATTTTTGAACCCAACCGGATAAGGTAACTTCGGTATTTATATGTGATGCTCTTAATTCACCATTTGTATGACTTCTGTACATTGTAACTGTTTTAAATAAATTGAAATACTAAAGCGCAAATTTAAGAAGATAAACTAAAAAAGCACCGATATTTATCGATGCTTTTTATGGGAAGTATAATAGAGTTATAAATTTAAGTAATTATAAGCGTCTTTTTGAATTAAAAATTAAGCCCTATTCTAGCACTAAGGTCTATAAATACATCGTTCTTATCTTTTGTGTCACCAGTATTATGTTGCCAACCAATACCAAAACCAAGCTCATAAAAGAATTGTTCGGAAAAATTTCTTTTGAAACCATATTTAGGAGTGATAATAAATGAATTAGAAACTTTACGATTGTTATTAGAATTGTATAAATCACTTTCATTAAACATAAAAGATGTTTTTATAGCAAAATAGTTACCTGTGTTTTTATTGATGTTTTTACCTAAGCGTACACGTCTGTCTAGATTGTAATAAAATAGTGGTTCTGCTGTTATGGAAGGAGATAAAATGCTTTCAGTTTTTTCTTTTAATGTATTGCCATCAAAATTGGTAGAGGTATAACTTAATAACTCTACACCGGTTTCTAGCCGTAATGTGCTAAGACGAGTAAGTTTCGTTTCGTAGTGTAATTTTCCTTCGACTACCCCTATAGTAGCACCCCATAAGTTGTTTTCTACACTAGGTTTAGCTTCATTTTCTTGAGCACTTGATAGATTGATTGCAATTAAGCTGAATACGAGTATTAATTTCTTTATCATGATGAATTGTTAGACTGCGAAGATATTTAAAAATGAGCGATTAAAAACTCTTTGGAACCTTTAAAAGGAGAGGTTTTAATAAAAAAAGCACCGATAAATATCGATGCTTTTGAAATAATATTAGTTCAGTAAGTTGTATTTACCCTCTTTTCGATATACGAAATTTTAGCTTCTGTACTAAATAGAATAGTATTGGTACAACGATTAAGGTTAAAAATGTAGCGATGAACAATCCGTAAATAACGGTCCATGCTAATGGTCCCCAGAAAATAACGTTATCTCCTCCAAAATAAATATTAGCATCAAATTCACTAAATAAGGTATAGAAGTTAATGTTTAACCCTATCGCTAATGGTATTAATCCTAATATGGTAGTGATTGCTGTTAGTAATACCGGACGCAAACGCGCTTTTCCTGCAAGAACAATACTCTCGTGTAAATTAATATGATCCAAATACACATCGTCTGCTAATTGCAGTTCTTCACGTTTTCTATCGATTAATAATTGGGTGTAATCCAAGAGGACAACCCCGTTGTTTACTACAATACCTGCTAGAGAGATGATTCCCATCATCGTCATCATAATAACAAAAGCACTACCTGTAATTACAATACCTCCAAATACACCAATTAAGCTTAAAAATATGGCAAGCATTATAATTGCCGGCTTTGAAATAGAATTGAACTGGAAAATTAGTATTAAGAAAATTAAACCTAGTCCTGTAAAAAACGCTCCCATTAAGAAAGTCATTTGTTTGTTTTGTTCTTCAATTTGACCTGTATAATCAATTTTTATTTGACTAGATAGATTAGTGAAGTTTTTCATTTCCTCTTGAATATTAGAAACAATAACGGCCGCATCAGTATAACCAGGAGCTAATGCTGAATACACGGTAACAACTCGTTTTGTCCCTTTGTGCTTGATAGCGCTAAAACCTGAATTGTTTTTTTGTTTTGCTAAAACAGATACGGGTACCTCTTTTATTTTTCCAGAAGCCATGTCTCTAAACGTAATCTTCTGATTAAAAAGTGCACTAGTATTGTATTTGTTGTCTTTATTAAAACGAACGTAAATATCATAATCGTCACCAGCTTCTTTATAGATTCCTGCTTTTGCTCCAAAAATTGAATTACGCAATTGCTGACCTACTTGTCCAGTACTTACCCCTAATTCACCAGCTTTTTTTCTGTCTACAACAACTTGCATTGAAGGTTTCGATTTGTTTACATCAATTTTTAACTCATCAATACCTGCAATGTTTTTAGAGTTTATAAAATCACGCATGCGCTCAGCAGTGGTAATTAACGCTGAATAATCAGGTCCTTCAATTTCTATGTTAATAGGTGCTCCAGCAGGCGGTCCGTTGGCATCTTTTTCCACAGAGATTAAAACTCCTGGGTAAATTCCTGTTATAGCAGTTTGTATTTTCTGCCTAAGGAGTTCACTATCTTCTCCTTTTCGGAATTTGTATTCGCGCATAGAAGCGGTAATTTTTCCTTTATGTGGTATTTCTGCCGTTGATCCTCCGTCAGTTTGAGGGTTTCCTGCACCATCACCTACTTGAGCAACTGCTGATTCTACTAAGAAATTATGATCACCATCCATATATTGGGAATCATTAATAACAGTATAAACACGTTGTTCAATTTCCTTAGTAATTGCATTTGTTTTTTCAATAGCTGTACCCTGTGGATACTCTATGTATACAATAATCTGATTTGGTTTGTTGTCAGGAAAGAATTCTATCTTAGTTCGTTGACTTGAAACGGATGCTCCAAAGCCCATAAATGCAAGAAAAAGTAATATAAAAGTTCCAGCAACTATTGCGTAAGGTCTTCTTCCTTTTAATGCTCCACGTAATACTTTTTCATAAAAACGTTCCCAACGAGTCAATATTTTTGTTTGGAAATAGTTTGCCATTTTACGCAAAATAAATCGGTATACCCAAAGCATGAATGCTGTAAAAATCATGACACTTCCTAATGCTCTGTATTCGCCTCCGAATATTAAAATTAAAGCCCCTATTCCAGCTACAATACTCGATAAGGTTATTAATTTTTTTATAGGCATTTCCTTATCTTCAGTTGCCATAAACTGAGACACCATTACTGAGTTAAAGAAAATGGCAACAATTAATGACGATCCTAATACAGCGGAAAGTGTAATTGGGAAATATTTCATGAACTGTCCCATTACTCCTGGCCATAACCCTAATGGAATAAAAGCAGCTACCGTTGTAGCGGTAGAAATGATTATAGGAAAAGCAATTTCTCCAATTCCTTTTTTAGCGGCTTGAACTCTACTTAAGCCTTCTTCATCCATCAATCGATATACGTTTTCAACAACAACAATACCGTTGTCTACCAACATTCCAAGCCCCATTATTAGCCCGAAAAGTATCATAGTGTTCATGGTGTATCCTAGGGCACTTAAAATCATTAAGGACATGAACATAGACATTGGAATGGCAAACCCTACAAACAATGCGTTTTTGAATCCTAAGAAAAACATTAATACACCCACAACTAGTATGATACCAAAAATAATGTTGTTTACTAAGTCATCCACTTGACCAATAGTTTTTGATGATTGGTCATTTGTGATGGTTACTTTTAAATTACTTGGGAGGACATTTGTTTTAGCTTCTTCAACAATTTCGAAAACTTGCTCAGCGGCAGCAACCATGTTTTCTCCAGATCGTTTTTTTACATCAAGCATAACTACTTGTTCTTCAAACTCACGAGCATAAGTAGTTCTTTCTTTATCTTTAAAAGTAACTGTAGCAATATCTCTTAAATAAATAGGATTGTTGTGTTCAGATTTTACAACAAAGTTTTCTAAGTCTTTCGGGCTTTCTATTTCACCAATAATTCTTACAGTACGTCTTTGTCCGCTTGCTACGAGGTTACCAGCCGACATGGTTACGTTACCGTTTCCAATGGCATTTTTAACATCATCAAAGCTCACTTTTGCAGCCATCATTTTGTATATGTCTACAGCTACTTCTACTTCTTTGGCTTGAGCACCTCTAATATCTACTTGCTTAATTTCTTTTAGCCCTTCGATCTTTCGTTCCAAATAAACGCCAAAATCTTTAAGACGTTCAACAGGATAATCACCAGAAATGTTGATGTTTAAGATAGGCATCTCTTCAGACATGCTCAAGTTAAAAACTGTGGGCTCTACCTTTGCACCGTTAAAACTAGGCCAATCTTCGCTAGAGGTTTCAGTATCTATTTTGTCTTTTACTAATTGTTTAGCTTCAGCTATCGTAAGATCTTCATCAAACTCAACAATAACCATTGAAACATCTTCTTGAGAGGTAGAAGTGATTTTCAGTAAATTACTGACAGTTTTTAGTTTGTCTTCAAGTGGATTAGTAATAAGTTTTTCAATATCCTCAGCGGTATTTCCTGGATAAACAGAACTAACATAAATTTTAGTTTCTTTAATTTCCGGGAAATTTTCTCTTGGCATACTGAAGTATGCGGAGATACCTAAGAATAATATTAAGGCAATCATTACATAGATAGTCGTTTTATTATTGATAGCCCAAGAGGATAGTCCGAATTCTTTATCGGTATTATTTTTTTGTTGCTTCATAATTATAATGTTATGATTTTCACGGTTTGACCATCTTTTACATTTCTCGCACCTTCGTTGATGATTTCATCACCGTTATTGATTCCTTTTAAAACTTCAATAACATCACCTTGTGTTTTTCCGGTTTCGATAATTACTTTTTTAGCAATAGCTTCTTGATTGCCGTTCTTTTTAGTAATTACATACACATATTGTTGTCCTTCAGCATTTTCAGAAATAATACTCTGAGGTAGTAAGAGTGCTTTTTTATTAGTGTAATCGTTTATTTTAAGTTTTGCTGTAAGGTTAGGTTTGATGCTTTTGTCTTTATTAGGTACGGCAATTTCTACCTTGAAGGTTCTGTTTGCAGGGTTGATAAAATCACCTGCTTGTCTAATTTTAGCACTAATTGTTTTGCCTAATACTGGAAATTCTACGTTTACATTCTTGTCTTTGGTAACGTTAGTGATATAATTTTCAGGAACATCAGTTTCAATGTACATATCGTCTAAATTCACAATACGCATTAATTGTGATTGTCCAGGTGCTACAACACTACCTTGTTCGGTAATTACATCGTCAATTATTCCAGAAAAAGGAGCTCTAACAACTGTTTTTGCTAACTGACTTTGTGCTTGGTTTACAGCTTTTTGTTGCGACTCATAACCTGTTTTAGCTTGTAAATACTGAATTTCAGAACCTATTTTTTGGTCCCATAATCGTTTTTGACGCTCAAATGTAGTTTTTGCTAAGTCTGATTGAATTTGCAATTGGGCTACTTGTTGGCTCATACCGGCATCGTCAATTTTTGCTAAAATTTGTCCTTTTTTAACTTTTTGTCCTTCTTTTACATATACTTTAGAAAGAACACCTGAATATTCAGGATATAATACTAAAAGGTTTTTAGTACTTACATTTCCTTGTAATTCTAGGTAATGGTTAAATTCACTTTCTTCTATTTTGACAACTGTTATTAGGGGTAGTTTTTTAGTAAGATCTAAAGTTGCGATTTTTAAATCTAATTTTTTTATGGCATCATTTAACTTTTGCTGCTTCGCAACAACCTCAGTTCTTCGAGCTCTTATTTCTTCTAAATTACCAGAAGCAATAACATCTTCAATGGTTGCTTTTTTATTTCCTCCACACGATAAAATAAGAAGTGATCCGATTACTAGTGTATATATGTTTTTCATTGTATGTTGATTAATTAGTTTTATTCAATAATGTTTCTAGAGTAACTTTATTGTTGATTACCTCTAGCATTGCTTGTAAGTATTCTTGTTGAGTGCTGTATAATTGTTGTTGTGCTTGTCTAAGATCAAAACTGGATGAGATCCCTTCAAAAAACTTTGTTTGATTCTTGTTTTCAATTCGTTCAGCTAAAGTTAAATTTTCTTTAGAGGTATTGAATTGCTCAATTGCAAACTGGTAATTACTTTTAGCAGAGGCTACTTGAAATTTCAATTGTTTTTCTGTTTCTGATAAATTGTTTTCTGCTTTTTCTAAGTTTATTTTTGCGCGTTGTGTTTTAGCCGATCTTTGTCCAGAACTAAAAATAGGGATATTTAAGCTAACTCCAAATAGAGAAGTTCCAAGCCATTTTTGATTACTATTTAAGAAATCAAATACTTCATTATTACCTATATATCCTCCATTTATAAAAGCTGATAAACTTGGTAATGCTTTTGTTTTTTCAAGCTTTAATAACAACTCTTTAGATCGTTTGTCATTAGCAGCTATTTTGTAGTCAATAGTACTTTTAATTTCGTCAGAAGTATTTAGTAATTCTAAATCTACATTTTTTAAAGCCAGTACTTCTAATGTTTCTGTTAGGGTAACCTTGGTGTTTAAAGCTGCTCCTAAAGTTATGTTTAACATTTGGTGTGCAATACTGTTTAGGCGAAGTGCGTTTTTATGGCCACTAGTAACTTGCTTTAGGGTTATTTGTAATTGCTCAACATTCTCTTCTTCAGTCAATCCGTTTTCGAAAATTGCTTTAGTTTCATGAAGATTTTTCTCTAAAATAGTAATGTTACTTTCATATATAACAATGCTTTCTTGAGATAAAAGTACGTTTCCGTATGCATTGATAGTAGCTTTTCTAACCTCTAAATCTGTTTTGTCTTTAGCGTTTTTTGATATTTCTAAAAACACTTTAGCCGATTGTAGCCCAACTAAATAAGATCCGTCAAATAAAAGTTGATTTAATGTAGCTGTGGCATTGACTGACTGTTTTGCTCCAAAATCAATAATTCCATCTCCGTCAAAATCTATGGATGGAAACTGTTGTTTAAGGTTGTTGTTGTAGTCAATTTTTGCACTAACTTGAGGTAAACCTATTGCGGTAGTTTCCCATTTTTGTTTTTTAGCGGCAGTAATATCTAATGTTGCGTTTTTGGAGGAGGTGTTATTTTTTATTGCATAATCTATGGCTTCATGCAGCGATAGGTTAAGAGGGGCTTCTTGAGCTGTTATTTGTAATGATAACAGGAAACTAAGTAGTAACAATAGCTTGTTTGTCATAACTATGATAGTTTATTTTTATAATTAATCAATTCTTGTTCTAAAACACTGATACCGTATATAGTAGCAATCGCTCTAGTATGGTATTCTAATATTTTCATTTCAGTTTTAATCATGTCATCAGTTTTTTTGCTAAAAGAATCGCTCTCATGAGACCCAAAAATCAGCTGGAAATAAAACTTCATGATGGCTTCTTTGTCGATGTTGTCCCTATATAATTTACCTTGAATTCCTTTTTCTAAATTATTCATTACACAATCACTAAAGGTGCATATTTCATGTTCCATTAATTTTGTATACGTTGCTGGGTAATATTTTTTTAATTGGAACATGGGTGAGGTTTTGGCCTTTTTAAACATGTTTTGAAAAACAGATTTAATAGCAAAATTCTCCTCTATGGCATTTAGGTTTTTTTCTGTGATTTCGGTAATGGCGCTTTCAATTGTTTTTTGAACAACTGCTGTACTGGCATCTACGAGGTCTACTTTGTTGGCAAAATATTTATATATCGTTTTTTTAGAAATACCAATTTCATTGGCGATATCATCCATTGTAATACTCTTAAAACCATAGTTTAAGAACATCTCTCCTGCCTTTTCTAATATTTTTTCTCTCATGAAAATAATTTTATCGGTACAAATATACTATAGGAAACTTTAGAAACACTAAAAGTTTCCAAAGTTTTAGTTTTTTTTAACATTTTAGAATTCTAGTTAATAGTTTACTTTTGCATAAAAAATTATTTAATGTTACCAATTGATTCATACAGGGAAGTCTTTACAGCTTTTTTACAAGATAAAATTCAAACCAAAGAACCTGAAAGTTTATATGGGCCTATAACATATATATTGAAGCTGGGAGGAAAACGTTTACGTCCAGTATTAACATTAATGTCTGCGGAAATATTTGGAGCAAATCATAAGGAGGCTTTGAATGCAGCTTTGGCTGTTGAGGTTTTTCATAATTTTTCTTTAGTACATGATGATATCATGGATGATGCTCCTTTAAGAAGAGGAGAGCAAACAGTTCATGAAAAATGGAATTTAAATACGGGGATACTTTCGGGTGACGCCATGTTGATTCAGGCATATCAATTATTCGAAAATTATAAAAACGAAACGTTTAGAGGTTTAGCACAAATATTTAGCAAAACGGCCTTAGAGGTTTGTGAAGGACAGCAGTATGATGTTGATTTTGAAGAACGCAATGATGTAACTGAAGCGGAGTACTTAAAAATGATTGAGTATAAAACTGCTGTATTGGTAGGGGCTGCCATGAAAATGGGGGCTTTAGTTGCTAATGCATCTGAGACTGATGCGCAAAAGATTTATGATTTTGGACGCCTGTTAGGAATTGCTTTTCAGTTACAAGACGATTATTTAGATGCTTTTGGTGATCCCGAAACTTTTGGAAAACAAGTAGGTGGAGATATTATAGAGAACAAAAAAACCTATTTGTATCTCAAAGCAATAGAAAACGCTACTAAGGTGGATAAAGCACAATTGATTGCAATGTTTTCTAGTAAAAACGGACTTAGTAACGAGTCTAAAATTGAGTTGACTAAAGATATTTTTGTAAAAACGGGTGCCTCTGAATTAACCAAAAATGCTATAAAAGAATATACTCAAAAAGCATTAGATTTATTAAAAACATTAAGTGTTTCAGCTGATAAAAAAGAAATATTGGTTGATTTTGGTGAAAGTTTAATGTATAGAACTGTTTAGTTTCTCTTGAGTATACAAATAGTACATATAAATCAATTACTGGATAGGGCTGTTGAGGAAGAGCTATATAATGCGCTTATAGTACAGCTAAATAAGGATTTTTTATTAGCTAATTTAGATGTTGAAGTTTCAGAAAATGCTACTCCAGCGGTTCTTGAAAAACAACTTTGTTTAATTGTTAAGAGGCTAATAAATAACGAATTTGATTCTTTTTTAAATCTGTTGTATAGAATTGATTTATCAGAAAATGAAATCAAGCAATTGCCTAAAGAAAATCAAGACACCTATATTGCATCTGTTTCTTTCTTAATTTTAAAAAGAGAATGGCAAAAAGTGTGGTTTAAAAAGAATTATTAATATAAAGGAGTCTTTACATTTTAGAGCTTTGACTATTACCGCCTATGACTTTTTAAGGCGTTTTATGAATGGTTCCCCTTTTATAATGTTCTAAAATAGCACGCGCTTCATCTTCTGTTAATTTTTGGTTTTCCATTGGTGTTTTGTATTCTTCAAATAGCGCTTTAACAATTGCGTTTTCGGCTAACATTTTTTCAGGATTTAAGATCATGTTCATAATCCATTCAGGGGAACGTCTTTGAGTTACACCTGTTAATGGTGGCCCAATAAAATCCTTATTGACTTTATGGCAAGCAGTACATTTAAATTTAAACAAATCTGCTCCTTTTTTTACCAATGTTTCGTCAATTGTTTCAAGACTTAGGTTTTTTATTGGGCCAACCCCTTTGTCGTTTAAGTCTATTATAATAGCCGCCTTTTTTCTTTGATTATTGGAGTCTCTATTTTCTTTTCTTCTAAAATTTAGATGGTTTTATGAGAATCACTAGACGACTCTTTTTTGTCTTTACCACCACAGCTAGCTAAAAGCGCCGTTAGGCATAAAATTTTAAGTATTGATTTCATAGATATTCATTTAAAATTAAGGTGAAGGTTGTTGTTGGGTGGGGGTATGTATTTTGTTTTCGTGAAAAAGACCTAAAAGAACACCCTTATAAAAGGAAGGATAGCTGTTCCGTAAACACTTTTTCGGTCATTATAGAGCACATCATAACGCATTCCGATTGCTGCAAAATCACCTATTGAGTAACCGGCACCCAAAAATAAAGCAGGCGACCAGTAATTAGTACTTTCGCGATATATTTTGTCGTTATAGTTTACATTGTTTTGTTCAAACTCAGCGGATAATTGAACCTCATAAATTGGTTTGAATATGCTAATAATACTTCCGCCAAGTATGGTCGCGTCAAAATCATTTTTTCTACTTGAGTAATTTCCAACCAAGCCAACACCTAGTGCAAATTGATCGTTAAATTGGTAGATACCACTTGGAGATATAGATACATTGGAATAATTATTACTAAAATTTAATCCAATACCACCTCCAAAACTAACATTACTCCAGAATTCATTTTTTACTTTAGGGGTTTCTTCAGGTGTTGTTTCTTGAGCATTGGTAATAAATAGGAAAAACACAGTAAATAATACGAAGAAGTTATATTTTGTAGTAATATTCATATAGAATTTATGATATCGATTAAAATTTAAAGGTACAATTAAATTATATAAAAATGAAGCCGTTGTTTTTACGAAAAATTGTATTTTTGGCTCGATTTTGTTTATAATAGTTTTTAACTGTTATAAAAAATAGAAAAACTCAATTTTGAGGTGATTTAATCACAAAAAGCAGTTTTTTTCGTTACAAATATAAAAGATACAAGCGAAGCATAATGGATAAGTATTCCTTTTTAAACGCAGCACATACGGTATATTTTGCCGAAATGTATGATCAATATTTAGTTAATCCTGATAGTGTTGAACCTAGTTGGAGAGCATTTTTTCAAGGATATGATTTTGGAGCTGAAGAATCTGGTTTAAATGGAGAGGCAACTATAGCTGCCATTCCTGAAAACGTACTAAAAGAATTTCAAGTAGTAAAATTAATAGACGGGTACCGAACACGTGGTCATTTGTTTACAAAAACAAACCCAGTTCGTGAACGTAGACAATATAGCCCAACTTTAGCATTAGAAAATTTTGGCTTATCAAAAGCTGATTTAAATGAAACTTTTGATGCTGGATCAATCTTAGATCTTGGAAAATCGAAACTTTCTGAAATAATAAAACATCTTGAAGCAATTTATTGTGATTCTATAGGTGTGGAATACATGTATATCAGGAAGCCAGAAGAGATTAAATGGATTCAAGATTGGATTAACGTTAACGATAATCACCCAAGCTATAAAGCTGACGAGAAAAAGCATATTTTAAAGAAGCTAAATCAAGCTGTTTCTTTTGAAACGTTTATGCATTCAAAATATGTAGGTCAGAAGCGTTTTTCTGTAGAAGGAAATGAAACACTTATTCCTGGGTTAAATTCCTTAATGGAAAAAGCAACTGAACAAGGAGTAAGTCAATTTGTTGTAGGAATGGCACATCGTGGTCGTTTAAATGTATTGGCTAATATTTTTGGAAAGTCTCCAGAAAATATTTTCTCAGAATTTGACAGTAAAGAATTTGATGAAGATG
>Ga0105354_1001201_pt1 | contig 16016 bp, 12 predicted proteins | sample GOMGulsemesocosm_FD_83658 | JGI IMG/M metagenome (GOLD analysis project Ga0105354, IMG submission 83658) | Methane-oxidizing microbial communities from mesocosms in the Gulf of Mexico - GOM9B Gulf of Mexico | ecosystem: Environmental > Aquatic > Marine > Cold seeps | place: USA: Gulf of America...
GAGCCTGGTGATGTCGTCGCATTTAACTTTCGCACCGTACATGGGGCTAACGCGAATACCATTGATACAAAAAGCAGAACGATCTCTTTTCGACTCGTTGGCGATGATGCTCGCTACAGTGCACGTCCAGGGAAAACATCACCCGATTTCCCTACTATCAATCAAAGCACTGGTGAACGCTTAAGAGAGGACTGGTTCCCGATTATTTACGGATGATACTTAATCGTGAAATTTAAACTTTCAGCCATTGCATAAGTTGTGTCATTCACACTAGAAATTCACAGCGATTATTCCTATTATGTCACTGGCCCTTAAACGACAATTTTATTAGCGGATTCATAGACATGACAATCAAACGCTTTATTCCTTTACTCGCCATATCCACAATAGTTGTAACAGCAGCTGTGCATGCTGAACAAGTTGAAATATCTCTTGTGGATCAGCTTGATGGCTATTTAGACGGCTACTGCTTAGATATAAAAGGTGCAGGTAACAACATTGACACATCTAAGGGGCTGCAATTACATACTTGCTATAGCTATAAAGGCGCACTTGGGAAAGATCAGATTTTTGATACGGTAGAATTTGAGCATGAGATGCTGTATTTACCAAAATTTGATGTCTGCGCGGAACTCTCGCATTTATCAGTGGGGTCAGCAGTAACATTGGCAACGTGTAACAGTACTGCCGAACAGAAGTTTTCATTTTCCGGTAATGGGATTATCACACCAACGGTTGAGCCGACACTTTGTTTAACCGCTTCGTTGGATACGAAACTGGGTAGAAATGGTACCTCTAAACACCAAATTAAAGGCCTAACGTTAGAGAACTGCGCCGCTGATCTCGCGCAGTTTCAAACTTGGCAAACAAATACTCAGTAGTATCCATCCAGAAAAGGCATGACTCTCTGAGACCTTTGCATAGGGTTACGAATGCAGTTAAGACAAGGCGAAATAGCGAAGTTTACTGGTGTAAATAAGTATATTAAGCCTGTTTTTAACGCAGTATTACCAAATGCAGTAGTTATGCTGAGGTCTCTCTCTAAGTAATGCCTTTGTTATTAGCTTTATCTACAAGCTAGCAGCTGCACATCCTTGCGGCCTTAATGCGCCCTCTAGGTTACTGGTACATTGCCATTCAAGCTGCTGCTCATTCGCCACTGGCGTCCACTTAATAAACTGGCCTCGTCTTTTGCTAAACGTGGTAATAACTTCGCCAGCATCAACCACAACATCCACTCTAAACTCTGCAGAAGGCGTCACCATTAATAGCATTTCATCTCGCTTCGCCTTATCGGGGAATTTACCTGCTTGCTGGTAGTGCAAAGCAACTTGTCCCTTCAAAACACTTGCCACTTGCTGCGTAGATGCTAGGCTGGCCCTAAAAATATAATCTTGGTAAGCCGGTATTGCCACTGCACTTAAGATTCCTGCGGTCGAAAACGCCCCCATCACCGGTGCGGCAAGTAATACATCGGCGGGCGTTGACTCAAAGCTCATTTCCAGTGAAACGGCCTCTTGCGTTGAATCGATCTGTAACCCTAAAGAACCTTTTTGCGCCAGTGATAACTGCTTAGCAGATGGCAGAGAAAATGGGTCAATCTCTACTTGCATCACATCAGCCAGAAACTGCATCGCCTCTAAATAGCTGTAGTAAATTCTTCTAGGCGCTTGATCTACTGAGCCCGATAATGCAAAGGTGCTACCACTGACATCTTGTCGTTGTGTCTCTTTATACCACTGACCTAAGTTGACTTTTTCACTGGCTAACGCTCTATCGATCAATATTTGCGGTAGGCTCGCCAACACTAAAAACTCACCATCAAGCTGCCAATACAAATGCGTATTCGAATGATTAAATATTTTATCAATCAGCTGCTCTTTGTCAGCCGCTTTGCTGGTTTTAATAAAGCTGGTTAAGCCTGGAACGACAAGGTGATTAATCTCAATACCGGCGACTATTTGGCTTTTAGCACTCACACCAGGCTGCTTTTTGAGAGCCTGCATAATACTGTTGAACTGCTGTCCATCTCTTATTTTGATGAGCCCGTATTCACCTGCATTATCAGATATGGCGATAAATTCAGCGCCAATGCTCGAGAATATATCTTCAATTTCAAAACCTAACGTTTGCTTGAACTCACTTTTAAATGACTGGTACTCATCTTTTTTCCGGCTATTTGCATTTAAGGACTGTTCAATCACTGCAAACTGCTCTTTTGATGGAATCGCCAACAATACCGAAACATTAGGCTCACCTGCGGTATTCACATTAAAAGTATTAGCATTTGTTGGAATCACTGAGCGAAGCATACCGGTGGTCGGCGCTTCTATTTGTAGCTTAACGCGTCCTTTTTGGTCTCTCACCCCGGCGCTAAGCGCGATGCTCTTAATCTCGTCTATCGATAACATTTGCAGTGCAGGTTGATTTTGCGAGCGTAACATTGGCTCATACAAAGGGAAGGCCAAAGTGTTGTTCAGCCAGACATATAGTCCTTGCTGACTGCTATCCAATTGCTGCTCGTTTGCCAGCATTGGGCTGTTCTCATTCGGTGTCAAACCCGCTAACTTGCTATCTAAGTCAGCGATTGTACCGCCGCCTAAACGCACCAATAAGCTGAGTCGATTATTCTCTTGATCCCAGCGATAGGGAACATTACCCACGCTCGCCTGCAAAAGACCTGCGCCTTCAGTCATCGGCGCTGCTTCACCCATAATAATGCGCTGCTTTTTAAGCGTTGCGAGCAACGTTTGTAAATCAGCCTCTGTTTCAAGTTTTATACTCGCGGATAGAATCAGCTCCGGCAGTGCCGCGCCAGGCAATACCGCTAGCTCAATTGGGCCATTAATTTGCGCAATGAATAAATCCAGCCAAGGTTGTATTTTTTTATCGACGCTATCGATGAGTAAAGGACTCGCGTTTTGCAGTTTCTCAATCGACTGAGTAAAACCTGCGTTGCCAAAAGCATATTTGAAACTATCTTCCTTATAAGATAAAGCGCTCCAAATAGAGGGAATTCTTGCATACATTAAAGCGTTATCGGGCAGTGATTCTCGCAACCAAGGCTTTTGGCTAATTGAAGAGACGCTCGTGTCAGGCACTAAGTTTGTTGTTTTAGCGCTGCTAAAACCCGCAACAAAGCAGCAACTCACTGCCACCGCGGCCATATATTTGTTCATAATAATCCTTCATTTATATTCGTTTTTAAGAATTCAACTTAAATCAGAGCGTGGAATAGCCTATAAGTTGCTAATTTTTTCAGGTGATTATTTATAGCAAAGAGTTGAATCATAAGCCAGATTTCTGAAATTAATTAACCCATTTTCATTTTTAAAAAACATTGGCAAAACCTCGCTTCGAGCTCCCTCGATAACTCAAGCAGAATACATATCTATCTCTGAAGTATTTTGATTAATGAACGCATTACCGCGAAACGAAAAGAGACGAATGATGTAAATTTGCACGTACATTTTAAACACCGGCTGATATTAATTTAGTGCAAGTATCTTTTTTAAAAGAATTCATGTTGGATGAATTTTTTAGACATGCTGTCACCCTCAACCCTTCAAATTAAGCCAGCAGATTGAACTGCTGACTGGTTCTAAACCTGATCGGAAAAATACGCGTATATTTGCTCCGAGGTCATTTCTTTGCTTTTATTCGAGAAACAATAATAATCAGGCTGTTTATCTGTAAAGTACTGCATATCCATTGTTAAGTTTTGCAGCGCCGGAAAGAGCCCAACGGGCATATTGTAGCTCTGATTTTTCTTAAAGCGATAATATAAGTGGGTACCGCAGTTGGAACAAAACGCTCTAGATGCCCATGCTGATGACTCATATTCACTAATATACTGATCCCCTTCAAAAGAGACTTCGCTGCCGCATTGCACAGCAAAAAATGGTCCTGAGCCCCAAGTTCGACAGTCATCACAGTGACAAACCGTAAACTGTGGGTTGATATTAGCCGCGGTAATTTTCACACTACCACATAGGCATTTAGCATTTTGAGCATTTTTTGGATCCATTCTATTTATCCTTTAATAACATAGGTTCAGTGTTTTAAGTTGCAAATCACCTTAGCAAAATTTACTGACAATAAATGTCAGTAGAGTCTATTTTAACCTAATATCGACAATTGATTGCTTATTGCATGTTTCAGAATGTTGTTTTTAATGATATTTATGACATCCGCTGGGTTCTCTCATTCAAAGCATCTACTGCATCAATTTAGGCTCGCTAACTATTGTTAAAAAACGATGGACTTAATATTTGATTGCCTTAATATTTGCCCTAGCAATAAATCAACTAGATTGGGTTATTAAATGAACACAAATACCGATATTAACTTTAGGTCAAAACAATTTTTAGAAGAGCATGTCTCATCGATTCTAGATTTCTATACTGACAAGATTATCGATAAAAGTGGCGGTTATCACCAGAACTACAAAAATGATGGTACGCTCTTTGACACTGACAAAAAGCAGCTAGTCAGTAGCTGCCGTATGATTTTTAACTACGTTAAAGCTGACAGCCTGTTTGGTGGTGAGCACTATCCTAAGATTTGGCTACACGGTTTAGATTATTTACGCGCTGTTCACTGGCAAAGCGAGCGTCAAGGTTATAGCTGGACGTTAGACAAGAGCGGCGCCACTGATGAAACCAATCAGTGTTACGGGCTGGCCTTCGTATTGCTGGCGTTTTCTACCGCATTAAAAGGCGGCGATGAAAGCGCCCGTGCAGATGTTTACCACACCTATGAGCTAATGGAGAAACATTTCTGGCAAGCAGATATCGGCCTATATGCGGACGAAATATCCGCTGATTGGCAACAGGTGTCTGATTATCGCGGTCAGAACTCTAATATGCATAGCTGTGAAGCGATGCTGCTTGCCTATGAGGCCACTGAAGATACTTTATTTCTAGATCGCGCTTACGCTTTAGCGCAAAAGATTGCCATTGAGCAAGCGGATAAAACCAAAGGGTTGGTCTGGGAGCATTTCAACACAGATTTAAGCATCAATTGGGACTACAATCGCGATGATCCAAAAAATCTCTACCGTCCTTGGGGATTTCAGCCGGGCCATCAAACTGAGTGGACCAAACTGCTGTTGATGTTACACAAACATCGTCCAGAACAGTGGATGATCGATCGCGCTAAAGCGCTATTTGATCACGCGGTCACAAGTGCATGGGATGATGTAAATGGCGGTCTCTTTTACGGTTATGACGATCAAGGTAATATCTGCGATGACGATAAGTATTTCTGGGTGCAGGCAGAAAGTTTTGCAGCAGCGGCATTACTGGCACATGCAACCGGTGATGAGCAGTACTGGCAGTGGTACGACAAGTTGTGGGCATACTGTTGGGAGCACTTTATCGATCATGAAAACGGCGCGTGGTTCCGTTTGTTAAATGCTGATAACTCATCGCAAAGCGATGTTAAAAGTGCCGCTGGTGCTAAATGTGACTATCACACTTTAGGTGCGTGTACAGTTGTGTTAGAAAGCGTTTTTAATTGATTTAAACTATAAGTTTCAAAGCTAGTAAATAAGTAAATGCCTTGTTTGCTAGCTCATTTTTCACCTTCCTGTTATCCGAAACTCCAAGGATAGCTCAGCTTAAATAATCAGCGAAGTTTGCATCCAGTAATTTAACAAAATTGCGTTTTGCTGCAAATTTTCCCCGTAAATCTTTGAGCAATATTGTTAACAAGTTATCGTCCTGAGCCTTCGCTGTCCACTGCGTTACAAACTTTGTTAAATAGCTTATCGCCTGCGCATGCATGTGGTTATTACTCCCTTGCACTAAATCACTGATACTGCGCTGGCAGAAAATAATCGCCTGTTTAGGGGCTTCATCAATAAGGCGAAGTGACAGCTTAGCTAACAGGTTATAGTCAACATCATTGCTCATCGCCCATTTAGCTGCATCGCCTAACCTTTGTTGATGAAGATAAAATTCCAGTGCTATTGCACTATGCTTACGGCCTATTTTCAACAGCAGCTCTTCCACTTTACTCAGGTAATCAGTATCAAAACTACCGGTTAGTTCAATGTGTTGCTCTAACTGTAAATAACTATGAAAATTTGGTTGCTGTGTAAAACATTGCCATGCCATATCCCAAGCTTGATGCCTATTTCCCAGTGCACTATCTACCTTGATCTGCTGGAGCTGTAGCGCCCTTTTCTCATTGTCATTAGCCGGTAGTTTCTGCGCTTTTAAAAGCCAGTCTTGTGCGCTAAATTCATCATCATTATTTAAATACAGTTCACTGATTTTAATCAAATCACTCAGGCTACTTGCACATTTAGCCAACAATTTAGCTTGTTTGTGCACATCGCCTTTACTGACAGCATCTTCTAATAATGGCTGAATTAGCAGGTACAAGTGCCAATTTTGCTCCCGCTCTATGATAGCGACAGGTACCTCTATTTTATCGACCTCACTCTGGCAAACTTTCAAAAATGTTACGCGTAACTCCTCGGCCGATAAATACTCGAGATATGCAGTCGTATTGAAGTCATAACTGATAAGCACATTTTCAATGACCCATTTCGACTTTTTCTGATCACTCCAATCCAGTTGTGCAAAAGTATCCTTGGTATGTTCAGCCAACCGCTCTACTAAAGCAAAACGATAACCCGCGGAATCATCTACACGCTGCAGTACTTTATCTAAGCGAGCAGCGGCCTTATTGAGTAAAACAAAAAACTCAGCTGTTGGGAGCTTAGCTGCGTGCTCGAAAAATACGGCCAGTACTTCCTCTGCATTTTGGAAGTAATCGTATACTTTATCGTACTCCCCCACATCTCGCATCGGTAATGCTTTAATGAGCAGCTTGCTTAAATCACCGATAGCGTAAGTTTTATCCGCTGACTCTATTTGAAATAACAAACGTTTATATTTAACCGGATCATCAAGGATAAAATCCATCAGTTGATCAACTAATTGTTCTGGTGTTTTTTGCAGTAAGTGAGTTCGTATCTTACGCTCATCATCTTCGACCTCAAAACATTGATCATCTGGCTGATTAAAGGCAAGCGCCGTTGCGACACAATGTTTACAAAACTGCTGGAAGCTCATAGCGGGGCATGTACATGATGCACGGACTATTTTATCAGCCACTATCTCTAGTTTAACTTGGTAAACCGACTGGCCCGATACTTTGGCAGTAATACAATTTTCGTTTCGGGATTTCACAGCCACTTTCTTTTTTATCAGTAACTGTTCGCCTTTGTTATAAATTGTCGTGCCTGTCTCTGCGCTGATTACTTCAATGTCTAACATTAGCTCACTTCGTCGCTCTGTTTGATTGATGGGTATTTTTAAGAATAACAAACTGCCCCCATAAAAACATGCTACTTAATCGTTAATTGCATCAACCAAAAAGTGAGTACCGCAGCTATTTTTGAAGTTATTTGCTGCCTGAGCTAACAGCGTTTTTAAGCTGGCTTTTTGGTCCAGATCTTTAGGTAAATGAATGTACAAATCCACTAAATCACCAGCCTTACATCTTAACTGCAGTTTCTGATGGGTCCCTGCGCCAAAAGCCTTATCAAAAGTGCTAAAGAAATCGGCACTGGCAATACGCTTGCCGACATTTTCTGTCATCAACTGTGCCATGCCACTGTCGTTAAACTCCTGCTGTAGCTTAATCGCAAAATCATAGTATTGGCTAACATCCATTTGAGTTTGACAAGTACCGTGCTTGTGCCACTCATGACGCTGCAGACAAGTACCGTGCTCGGCACTGGGCATACTGATTTCAAGCTGTGTTCGGGTGTGATCACTTAAGTCTAATTTCGGATAATCACAAAACTGTTTTGGTTGAGTTTTTAACGTACCGCAATGACCGTAATAACCGGTCTTTCGGTTGCAGTTATCTCTATTTGGCCAAAGTCCGTGCAAAGTAAAGTTGTTCGCTTGAAAACTATTGGGGTCGCGCACTTGGCACTCAGCTTTATCGCGCCTGGTTTCACAAAATGCGCTCTGCCAACTCAATGCCAAGATGTTCGAATCAGCCAGACCCGGCACAGTCGTGCACCGGTAGGTGCCTTTATTGCTTTTGTAGACTTGGTTAAAGTGTTTTTTGTGACTCTTTTGCGCGAGTGGTTTAACGCAACGCCCCTCAATCCATCTCAGTTCTGGCTTTGCACCTTTGATCACAATGCGATATTTCGTATGCTCCGGTTTGCTACTCACTTCTTTATAAGTATAAGTTTGCCCCTTGCTAATCAACATATTACCCGGATTGGTCTTTTTGCGAAATGACTGATATGCCTCACAGCTTTGAATGGCACGCACAGTGCCTGTTGTAGCATTAGCCTTTGCAACACTGGTACACAGTATTAATACTGCCAGTAATAGACGTATCACCATAATCCCTTAACCAAACCTCTCTTCCCTAAAAGCTCGACTGTGCAGCCAGCACAAACGCCAGTATTCTTACACTTTTGCAACTGCGATAGTAGCGCTGAAACGACTAAATTCACCAAATATGTAAAAGTCTTATTCATTAGCGCTTTTGCCTAAACTCAATAGCTCTAGTAATATGGAAGTATAATCATCATGAGAGTTTATTATGGAACTTAATAGTGCTGCTAAACGCTTTGCTGAGCTGGGCCACACCACTCGCCTGGCAATTTATCAACACCTAGTGCAAGGGGGGCATCAAGGTGTTCCTGTCGGTGAAATTCAAGCGGTACTTGATATACCTGGCTCCACGCTATCTCACCATATTACCCGCCTTGTTTCAGTGGGTTTAGTGGTGCAGCGTCGTGAGGGGAGGGTCTTATACTGTGTTCCTCAATACGATGAACTCAACAGTTTGATAGATTTTTTGAAAGATCAATGCTGTATTAATGAGTAAGCATCTACGCTCTTTGGCATCCACGCCATCGCGCTATACCCTACCTCCTGTACATATACGCTCTTTGGCATCCATGCCATCGCGTTATAACTGATATAGAAGCCGCAAAAGCGGCTTATATCCCTGCTTGTACTAAAAAATAACACTGTATAAATAGCCTGCAGTGACGGCCATGCCCAATACAACAAATAAGAATGCAATTATCATCTGCATTTTAAAGATTGATTTAAGCAAAATCACTTCCGTTAAGCTCGCCCCTGCACTGCCAATAATAAGTGCCATGACAGAGCCTAGAGCCATGCCTTTTTGTACTAAACCGGCACTTAACGGAATGATTGCCGATGCTCGAATATACAGTGGAATACCAATCACAGCCGCAATGGGAATCGCATACCATTTATTCTCTCCTGCATACTCAACAATCAATTGAGTTGGGACAAAACCGTAGATAAATGCCCCTATACTAATACCCATCAACAAGTAAGGCAGTGTTTGCTTAAAGTCCTTCCAAGTCGTGTGCCAAAGTGTGATCCAGCGGTTTTCTTTTACTTTCTGTGCTACTTGCGCTGATGCTGATGACGTGCCGCAACTGCTACTCGCACAATTAGTATTCGCTTCACGATAAGCTTCATCACGCACGTAGCGTTCAAAGCCTAGTTTCTCAAGTACAAAACCGGCACTGACCGAAACGATTAAAGCCACTGAGAAATAGAAGATAGCGACGGCTAACCCAAAAGTGACCACCAACAAACCAATCACTATTGGGTTAAGCAGAGGACTGGCAAATAAAAACACCATCAGCGGTCCAAAACCTGCCCGCGCCCGCAGCAAACCTTTCAAAAATGGAATAGTTGAACACGAGCAAAAAGGCGTGATAGCCCCCAGTAACGCAGCAATGATATAACCGCGACCATTTTGAGAACTCATTGCCTTTCTTACCCGCTCAGGCGTGATGAACATTTGCAATACACCTACCAGATAACTGATGGCTAGAAAAAGAATGGTGAGTTCTACTGCTAAATAGGCAAACATGCTTAAAGTTTGATCCAGCATAGTGAGCGTTTGCTCAGAGAAGCTTGGGAATGCATTTGCGAGCAGTTCTTTCATAAAAGACCCCTAAAATTAAATTACTATATTTCCAGTATATTCGAATAATCATATCAAACCAATATATTTCTACATTTATCGAAATAATAAATTCAAAGATAACAAGCTTCATTAAACGGTCACATTCAAAATTTAGGCTATGGTTAATTTTCACAGGAGGTAAATATATGAAACCCGCTATTTTAATGATCGCGCTAAGTTTTTGCAGTTGTGCATTACAGGCACAGAACTTAATCAGTGACGAAAAATCCTTTAATGCCGCTATCAACAAAGCCAATATGAATAGCAGCGTAACGCAAATAACCTTCGCTAAAAATGCCCGAATCGCATTGACCGCACCGGTTATATACACCGGTAAACAACACTTAACTTTGATTGGCAACCATGCGGTAGTCGACGGTTCTAAAGCCGGCAGTTTCATACAAGCCGCAGATTTAACCGCTGTCACTCAAGACTCAAGCCTGATTTTTAATAGTGCTGCTCCGCTAAAAATCAGTGACTTAAGTATTATTAATAGCGCGACTCGGGGTTTAACGATTAATATCCCTGAAGATGCAACCGGTACTGATGTATCAATCATTTTGCGCAATCTAAAAATCACTCACTCAGCGTTATACGGGTTGCACATTGATGACAATAGCGACGAGTTTGACGAGGGAAACCAAGGGTCTGATGTCGGTATAAACCTAGTGATTGAGAACAGCGAGTTTATACGTAACGGGACTGGTGCCATCGATTTTGACGGTGTGCGTGTCGATGAACGCGGCCCGGGGAGCATTACTGCTTTTATTACCAAAACGATTATCGATGATAACGGTGGTGATGGTATTGAGCTAGATGAAGCGGGTGCGGGTAACGTAGAAGTTGCCATGGTGGATGTGTCAATTAGCCGCAATGGTTTTTATAATCAAGCAGATCTAGACGACGGTTTTGATATCGATGAAGCGGGCGATGGTGACATCAACGCTTCTTTATTCAACGTTGTTATCGATGCCAATCTCGATGAAGGGCTAGATTTTGATGAGAGCGGCCAGGGTGATCTCATCACTCGCATGTATCAGGTAAGTGCCAACCGCAACAGTGATGAAGGATTGAAATTTGATGAACAAGATAGCGGTGATATCCGCACTATTCTGAGCAATGTCAAGGTCACTAAAAGCGGCGATGACGGCATTCAGATCACTGAACAAGGTGAAGGGTTGGTTGCAGCTACATTGTTACAGGTCAATGTATCACAAAGCGCAAAACTTGGCTTAAAAGCACAGATGTGGGTCATTGAAAATGAAGCAGCTATCGCTGAACAGCCAGGTAGTTTGCAATTACTTGATCTTAACTTGAGCGATAACGCCGAAGGCGATCAAGAAGTGCATAACTTACAATTGAACTAAGAGCCTTTCGGACTAAACATTAATCTACTACGAAAAGTGGCTAGCGTCACGTTTCATACCGCGACGCTACACATTGAATAAAGCGCTACCCAATAGTATTAATCAATCCACTGCGTAATATGTTTAGTCTCTAAAAAATCTTCCAGACCCCATATTCCGCCTTCACGGCCGTTACCCGATTGTTTATAACCACCAAAAGGGGCTGCTCCTGCAGAATCTATACCATTAACTCTTACCATGCCGCTACGTAATCTACGGGCGGCTTGTTTGGCCTTTTGGCTGTCTTGCGTTTGCACGTAATGGGTTAAGCCATAAAGACTGTCATTGGCGATCTCTATCGCCTGCTCTAAGGTATCAAATGGGATCATCACCAATACTGGGCCAAATACTTCCTCACGCGCAATACGCATGTTGTTATTAACCCCCGAAAACAGTGTCGGCTTCACGTAATAGCCTTGTGCTAATCCCTCTGGGCGCCCTAAACCACCGGTTTCAAGTTTTGCACCTTCAGCGATACCCGCTTCAATCAGCGATTGTATTTTATCGTATTGCAGCTGGTTGACAACCGGCCCTAAATGCCGACCTTTCAGTGTGGGGCTAGCAACCTCAGTCTGTTGAGCGACCGCTTTTGCAGTGATAACGGCTTGATCGTAAATGCTGCGTTCAACCAACATACGACTCGGCGCATTACAAGACTGACCTGTATTGTTAAAGCAATGCTTAACGCCACGCTCTACCGCTTTGTTATCGGCATCGGCAAAAACAATGTTGGCACCTTTTCCGCCTAGCTCTAAAGTGACTCGCTTAACCGTATCTGCCGCCGCTTTGGTGATGAGAGCTCCCGCGCGGGTTGACCCAGTAAATGACACCATATCAATATCAGGGTGTGAAGATAACTGGGTACCGACCCCGACACCATCGCCGTTCACTAAGTTAAAAACACCTTTAGGAAAACCAGCCGCTTCCACTATTTCAGCAAACACCATAGAAGATAAAGGCGACTCCTCTGATGGTTTTAATACCACTGTACAACCCACTGCTAATGCAGGAACCACCTTAAGAGTGACTTGGTTCATCGGCCAGTTCCAAGGGGTAATAAGTCCACATACACCTATAGGTTCTTTGATTATACGCTCTGCTCTAGCACTGTCTCCCAGCGCTGATTCCGGCTCAAAATCACGATAAGCTTCGATGAAGTTTTTAATATGGCTGTAACCACAACCGGTTTGTGCCACATCCGCTAAATCAACAGGTGCGCCCATTTCAATGGAGATCGCTTGCGCCATATCAGCCCAGCGTTTTTTGTATTCAACTAACAGCGACTCTAACAGTGTTAAACGCTCTTGCTTAGGGGTTTCTGACCAACTTATAAAAGCCTTTTTAGCCGCTGCAACTGCTGCATTAGTATCGCCGCTGTCCCCAAGCGAAATTGTGGCACAAATCTGTTCCGTGGCCGGATTAATCACTGCACAATCATTACTTTGCTGCGGTAAAACCCACTGGCCGTTAATATAAAACTGACGTTTATCTAACATTTTAATCCCCTGTAGCAGAGTCTAGCTCTTAACTTTTTATTATTTACCTCAGATATACCTACCATGCCATAATAATAGCGTAACTACTTATCTTTACGGGATTTCTTCGATTAGCCCCACCGCTAAATCCAGTCAACTGGAAGCGAAAGTCTATAAAATCAAGGGACAAGATAGGGCAGCAACAATGAGTGCTATATCCGAATTTATTTTGCACTTGAATATAGAAGCTTTCGCAGCGCTAGGCAATCTTTTTAAACCTGCAACTTCTCATCAAACGAAGCGACTTATTGCTAAAAATGGTGAGGATTAGCTGCTGTTAAAAGGCCCGAGCGCCAATGCGTGCAAGTGTGTATTATCGAGAAAAGAAACTCATACAACAACATTCTGACATGACATTTCCTGCCAGGTCGTACTTAATTTTGTGATCTAAAAGTCCACAGCCTAAAGCTTTACTAGTAAAGCGATGCGCAGAAATGATGCGCATCTGTATGGCTATTACTGAAGAAAATAACATTCTAGATCAGTAATCCCAGTTCTATTAAATATCTTTTAACGCAGTTTTCTCAAATAACCGACTATATAAGACTTGGTATCTCCTCAGAGCAGGGAAAAGTCTGGTCTTTACCAGAAGTCTTAGCTTGATATAGACACTTATCCGCTCTATCAATCGCATCTGTAATACTTTGTTCGGCACCCAATTCACTCACTCCCATACTCACAGAGAGTATGATGGTGTGATTTTGATGCTTGATGCTTATTTCTCGAATGCTTGAATGCAGTTTATTTGCCAGCTCAATCGCATTTCCCATCGGGGTTTGCGGTAATATAAATAAAAACTCTTCACCTCCCCATCTTGTCACATTATCTTGAGCGCGTACTTGTGACTTGAACAGGCTCGCAAGCTCAACCAAAACCCTATCGCCAATATTATGACCGTAGCTGTCATTAATGGCTTTAAAGTTGTCGACATCACACAACATAATCGATAATTTTTCAGGTGTACGTTTGAGCTTTGTTTGTTCGCGTTCTAATATTTGCAACCCCTCTCTACGGTTTGATAATTTGGTTAAGGGGTCTATTACCGCAAGCTGTTGGTACTTCTTACTGAGTTCCAAAGTATATTGATAAGAGCTATTTCTAGAGTGTTCATAAAATGCCGACAAAAAAGTGACTGTTAAATATGAATACAAAATACGCAATTTAAACTCGACGGAGTATTTGGCAATCAAAAGAGATTCGCTTGGGGTAAACATCAAAAAACTAATGATCAGCACAAAACAACTAATCTCCAACAGCCCTCGCTTGAAGCCCTGGATGAACAAGGCAACTGGCGCGGTCATAAAAATCCAAATTGGACCGGTATTATCAACACCTCCGTCATAGACTAAATACACCATTAAAGCGAACAGCGAATAAACGATGACACCGCCATATGGCCTAATGTTTTGACTGTTTTTTTGAGCAATAAAAGATACAAAAAAAGTAAGGCAGGAAAAAGCCAGTATCAACGCCAGTAATGAATCCTTATTCACTGTTGCTGAGATTGACATCAATCCAGTGATTGACATTCCAACCAACGAAAAGAGATTAATGACGGATATACGATGCTGAACTTCATCATATACATTGGCACTTAGTCCGTTTTTATAACGGCTAATAAACCAGTTAAGCGACTTTTTCATTCTGTTCGGAACATCCTTTTTCGAATCCAGATAAATTATGTCATCTATTTACCAACCATTTTATGCCAGAGCATTAACAGTGGCAATGCCCAGGTCATAAAAGTCAGCTGATTATCGCCTATGCCGCTGAAAAGAGCAGTTGCTGAACCTGCGAGCTTACCGTTTAGATTAAGCAAGTAAAGCGTTGGATATTTGTTTGAAGCTCCCTTCAACAATTAGAGTAAAACACTGATATATAATATTAACAAAATGGGTCATGCTTAATCGGTATTAAGCAGCTGCACAAGTCCAATGTACAGCTAACCATATTCGCAATTAGTTGCTGCCAACTTAACGCTGCGGCATGTCTCCCAGTTCGTACACTAAGCTGACCACCGCTTCTGTTGGGATTGGTGGCATAGTGTCATTCCAATCGATCCACTGCTGCTTCATTTTAGCCAACCGGTCCGGGTAGAGTTTTGATTGATTGGCTCGCTCACGCGCATCATTATCTACATTAAATAAATATTCGTGCTCGTCAACTTTTAAGTATTTCCACGGCCCGACCCGCAGTGCACGCTGGTTGCGGTGCTTCATCCGCCAATACAAAGGCCGCTCAAACGGTTCAGAGTCTTCTTTAAGCACCGACATTAAGGAAACACCATCTACTGGGTAGTTAGGATCAATCTCGCCACCACCGGCTTCTAATAAGGTACGCGACCAATCCATAGTCATACAGTGTTGCTCGCTCACGCGGCCTTTTTCAATTACCGCGGGCCAGCGCGCTATCCAAGGTACGCGAATGCCCCCCTCGGTTAAATCCATCTTACCACCCACTAGTGGCCAGTTATCAGAAAAGCGTTCGCCACCATTATCCGAGGTAAATACGATTAAGGTTTCATCAGTTAAACCATGCTTTTCAAGCGTTTGCATAATACGCCCGATGCCTTCATCCATGTGATGAATCATCTTGCGATAAGTGTGAATATTACCGCCTTCTAAATGCCCTAACGAGCTAATCTGCTCAGATAAATGCTCATCATCTCGTGTTTCCCAAGGCCAGTGCGGCGCGGTGTAATGCACGCTCATGAAAAAGGGTTTATCAGCTACCGCCCCTTTCTTATCGATAAAGGCCACTGCTTTGTCGGAAATCAAATCTGTTAAGTAGCCAATTTCAGTACTTTTTTCCTCGTTCTCCCACAAGTCGTGATCGTTGCGACTACTTTTATGCGAGAAGTAATCTACCCCGCCAGCCATGATGCCAAAAAACTCATCGTAGCCAGAGGCACGCGGCCCAAAATGCGGAGGGTAACCTAAGTGCCATTTACCCACTAACGCAGTGGCATAACCCGCCTTTTGCAATTGGGATGGCAGCGTCGGTATTTCAGGAGGTAACCCCAATGTAGTACTGTATCTGGTGGCGGTGTTCATCGGCTCTTCCAATGCGCCGCGCA
>Ga0105354_1001207_pt1 | contig 15982 bp, 14 predicted proteins | sample GOMGulsemesocosm_FD_83658 | JGI IMG/M metagenome (GOLD analysis project Ga0105354, IMG submission 83658) | Methane-oxidizing microbial communities from mesocosms in the Gulf of Mexico - GOM9B Gulf of Mexico | ecosystem: Environmental > Aquatic > Marine > Cold seeps | place: USA: Gulf of America...
ATGATGATTTTGACAAAAATAAATTAACAGGTCATATACTTTAGGAGCAAGGTTTATGGTTTCATTATTACGCGTGAGTAATTGATTGTGAGTATCGATCGAAATATCGTTAAAGTGTAAATAGCGCAAGCTCATTCCCTGTCTTGTTTTTATTTTTGTTATTTTGTTGTTGTCCCTTACATCATACTGCAGATTTGCTTAGGTATTAAGTTAAGTTATAAGAAATTAGAGCCTTTTTTGTGTCGATTTATTACTTAATAGCTAAAAGTCATACTTTAGTCATAACTAATTCCTTACTATTTCCTTAAAAGTCATCAGTACTTCATTATTTTGAATGTTATTTTTTATATTGTGTTTCTTGCAAATTAAATATTAATTATCGGAGATAGATATGAATAGCAGTGTGACCACAAATTTAATTAATCACTATAAAGTTTTAGTTTTAAAACTTATGTTAGTTTTTATTTTTTTAATGGGAGAGGATATAAGCGCTAAAACACCAGAAGATAACCTAGCACAAAAAGTACTCATAATTGTTTCTAGTGATCAAACCGGTTTTTGGCTACCAGAAGTACTGGAGCCTTATTTTTTACTTGAGCAAGCGGGGTTTTCTATTGATATTGCCAGTCCATTAGGTGGTAAAGGCAAAGCAAGTGGTACATCACGCTTATCATCTAAACAAAATGAATGGTTTTTGAGTTCTAAATTAAAAAAACAGTTAAGCGAATCAATACCTTTAAATGAAGTAATTACTAAAAATTACAGAGCAGTATATTTTGCCGGCGGCTCAGGGCCTATGTTTGATTTAATTGATAATAAAAATGCGCATAAAATAACGCGTGAAATATATGAAATGGGCGGTATTGTATCAGCTGACTGCCACGGCCCAGCTGCATTAATCAATGTAACACTGACAAGCGGTATACGCCTAATTAAAGGCAAAAAGTTAACCGCTAAAGCGAATGTTGAAGAAGGTTTTTGGGCTCGTAATAATTATCCATTTTTACTTGAGGATAAAATTAAGCAGTTGGGTGGTAACTATAGTTCAGCCAAAAAAAGTCAGCCTCATGTGGTAGTTGATGGCCGTTTGATCACAGGGCAAAACCCGGCTTCAGCTATTCCAATGACAAAAAGTTTAATTGCTATGCTTGAAAATAGAAAATAAGAAAGCTTTAGTATGTTTAGCTCCAATTCTATTTACTGAATCATGAGCTATTACTAAAAAATTTTCCGTCTGATTATTATTACTTAACTAATTTATCATTGTCAGTTCAGATGGTAAATTTCATATAATCTACCATGTGTTTTTTAAAGACAGGCCGCTGGTTTATATATTAAAACGCAATACCTTGTTGCTTTAAAATAGATTGGGCTTCAAGTGTATTGTTTTGATATTTTTTCCAACGCCCTAAAGCTTTATTGTTAATCGGTTCGCGCACTTGTACTTTACTTGCGGTAGAAACAGGTGCTTTATTTGTATGAAAATTTAAACAACTCTCTTGCCAAGGTAAGTCACAAAATTCGATGATGTTTTTAATTTCATCTGTTGGTTTAGCAACTAAATCTTCGTAATTTAACAGCATGAAATTTGCACTTTTATTAGAGTCCCAATGATGGGCTAATTGATGAAATTCACTGTAAAATTGCGCTGTGGTTTTAAGGTCAAGAGAATAGCCATAGTATGGGTTGTTTATGGTGAATAATTGACGATAATTACCGATACAAGTATCCATTGGGTTACGTAATAAACAGATGATTTTGGCATTAGGCAAAGCACGTTTGATTAGGTCAACATAAAAAAAGTTAAATGGCAGTTTATCAATAAAATGAGGAGTTTCACCTGTTACTGTGCGTGTTCTATTTAAATAAGTATTGCCTAATTTTTCAAAATCTAAATCATAAGCTGCAGTAATTGTTTCACTATCTAATACTTTATTTGATTTTGTTTGTGTGAGCTCTTTTATGCTCATGCCAAAATCTTGAAGCTCACCCGCTGAGGTTACTAAATCATGACTTGAAATGATACGTTCAACAAGTGTTGTACCAGAACGTGGCATACCTAAAATGAAAATAGGTTCTTTGGTATCAGCACCTTTATTTGTAATAGGTTGGTTACTAATAGATTTAATGTGATCAAATAATTTTTGATATTCTAAAAAATCATAATTGCTATTTTTTAATTTGTTATTTTTGCTTTTTTCTAAATAGTAAAAGGCATTTTCATAATTATCTAAGCATTCAAACTCTTTAGCTAAAGCATGGCCCAAATGTAATAACCCATCGGGGTGAGTTTGTTTATCAAATGCGACTTTTAAACGATATATATGGTTTTTATCTTTGGTGATATTGCCTATATCACTTAAGGCAAAGTGTGCTTGATAATGCGCTGGATTGATTTTTATGGCATTTTCAAAAGCTGATTCAGCCGTTTTGAAGTCGCCAATAAACTTACAAGATACACCATAATTATAATGAAATTGTGCTTTAGTATTATCGAGCTTTAAGGCCTGTTTAAAAAATAAAATAGCCTGTTGATGATGCTCTATATGGCTTAAAGCGACAGCAAACGTATCTGCTACTAAAGCTGATTTGATATTCTGAATATTTACATCTAGAGTACATTTGTGGGCATTTTTTAAATCCCCTGAAATAGCGTAACATTTAGCAAGTTGTGCTAAGTATTCATCTTGTTTATTAAATGAAAGTGCTTTGGTAATTAGCGCGATTGCTTTTTTTAACTGACCAATTTTAAGGTTCACCATAGCTAATAAGAAATATGCATCAGCATGATTAGGTTCCAACTGTAATAAAGCAACTAAAGCGCCATGTGCCGTCTTTATATCTGACTTGTTAAGTGCTATTTGTGCAGTGCGATGAAGCTTTAAAATGTCTTGAGTCATTACAATAATCTTATATAAAAAGCCTGAAATAAGATTTCAGGCTTGGGTATATACCCAAACCACTCCAATATACAGAATTCAGTTGGAGTTAGAAATACTTTAGGCAAGGCATTGATTGAAGATAATGGTCGTTCCCTTTTCAAAAATCAATAACGCAGTATAAAGTATTTCTAAACCAACCCTCTGGGGACTTCTGAGCAAGTCATGTTCGTTGTTCCATCTTCTTTTAAGGGAATAACCATTAATACAAAGATGTGCCTAGATCACGAATTGCTCAGCAGTCCTGAAACTCGTATCTTGAAGTGGCTTGGGTATAAAGAATAAAATTTAACTACAGTTCAAACTGATAGTTAAATTTCAATCCCAGGGTTCGAGGACGATTTACAAAATGTCCATAATTTCTTTGAATATTGGCACCATTTGCAGATGTAATATCTGCACGATCTCGCCTTACCGATGTATAAGTATATTTATCGAATAAGTTATTCACATAAAAAGTAACAGCCCACGCATCTGCTGATACTTTTGCAGATAAGTTACTTAAAGCAAAGCCTGGCAAGGTTTCAGCATTGTCATGTAAGCCCACTTTAGAGATCACATCGCTTTGTGCTGTAATACCGTAATTAACATCTAGCATTTTGTCATTCATCACTTCAGTTTGATAGTTCAAACCTAATGAAAATTGATTTTCTGCAGAGCCTGGTAATCTATCGCCTTCTACTGCGCCATCAGAACCATCTTTATTAAATAAATAAGGTGCATCACTTGTAAGCTCAGCTTGCGTATAAGCATAAGTTGCATAAGCGGTAATATTATCGCTTACTATTGCACGAGATGAAATTTCTACCCCTTTTGCATTGGCACTACCGGCATTTGAAGTATAAGGTAATTGACCCACTTCAGTTGCGCCAGCTATTTGAGCATCTTCCCAATCTACATTAAATAAAGCTGCATTAAAGTGTAGTTTGTTTTTAAACCAAGTACTTTTAAAGCCAAGTTCATAGTTTGTTGTAATATCTGGGGTATAAAGCATTTCATCCGGTTTACCACAGCCTTTTTGAGTACCTTCAGGTAATGGATCTGGACATGGCGCTAAACCATTTGAACCACCGATTCTAAATCCTTCACTGATAGTAGCATATGCCATAACATCGTTAGTGAATTGATAGTTAGCATTAAATTTGAATAAACTGCCGTCATCTGAAGCTTTATTTTCTTTAAATTCTAAGTTGATGGCATCAGGTGCTGCACCACTAAAAATCGTATTTGCTAATGGAAAATCGACAGCAGATTCAGCCCATACTTTATAATCATAAAAGCGTGCGCCAAAGGTAACATTTAGCTTGTCGTTTACCGCATAACCAAGCTCACCAAAAATAGCTTTTTCTGTTGTTTCACTACGATCAACAGAGTAATACTCTAAATCATCAGGGCGAGAACCACCTAAAAATTCATCGTAATGTGGTGTGAATTCTTGACTAGAACCATCAGTTTCATTTTTATTGTAATAGCCACCAACAATCCAACTAAGAGCAGATTCGTTCTGAGAAACTAAACGAATTTCTTGAGTGAGAGATTTATCATCGCTGAGCTCTCGTGTAAATGCCGAAAATGATGGGAACTCTTCATAGCCATAATCTAGTCGAATAAGTAAATCAGTTTGGTCGCGTTGACCATCTGCTTCAAATGTCGATAAACCTGTTGCAGATACTAACTCTGCAAAACCAAGATCTGCTTTTATTTCAAGGCTTAATAGTGAATCTTCTTTTTCTCTTGGTTCTTCATAACGGTAGGCTGACTCGTATTCACCTAGCACTTGGTTTAGGCCATTGCTTGAGTTTAACGCATTATGGTGAACAATAGAGCGACCTTCAGTATCTTGTTTTTGATGAAAGTAATTTACTGTTGTATCAAGCCAATCGGTTGGTTGCCAACGTACAGATATACGGGCTGTTGTTGTTTGTTCGCCATTTGCATCTTTAACTTTTTTTAAGTTGTCGTTTACGGCTGAGCTGTCTGTCCAATCTGGATCTGGTAGTGATACACCGCCTTCTTTTACAACATAGTTATAATCAATAAAACCAGGATCATCATAAACATTTAAACTTGCACGCACAGCTAATTGATCTTCAATCAGTGGTAGGTTAAAAATAAAGCCTGCTTCACCACCTGTACTATCGCTCTCATTGACTGAAAATATATCACCGTATACTTCGCCTGTTGTGATATCAAGTTGCGGTGCTTTTAGCATATAGCGAATTGCACCACCTAAAGTGCCTGCACCGTAAAGTGTGCCTTGTGGACCAATTAAGACCTCAACACGTTCAACGTCTGTTAAACGCATATCAATTGATACTGGTATTTCATTGATGTAAGTTGCAACTGTGCCGCCGTCAGAACCTGGGCCTGAAGAGTTCGTATTCAAACCTCGAACGATTATTGGTGAACCTGAACGACCGCCTTGATCTGTTACAGTTAGGCCTGGTACCCAACGGGCAACATCGGCAAGTTCACTGATGTTTTGATCTTTCATTACATCACCGTCTAAAGCGGTAATATTGAGTGGTGCTTCTTGAACCGTACCTTTACGTCTGGTTGCTGAAATTTGAATTACTTCAATTGATTTTTCAGCGCCTACTTCTGCAGCTTTAATTGTCATAGGCATTGCAAATGAACTGGCAATAGCCAAAGAGATCACACTTTGTTTAAACATTAAATTCCCCTTTTTATTTACTGTCTCTTTATATTTATTACATTAAATAAACATTAAAAAAACTCTAAAACAATTGAGGAAAAAGCATTTTGAATGAGTATTCACTCTTTAGTGCATAATATGCAATAGTATTGGTATTTATACTGACTTTGCTCAGAATATATTTCCAAAATTAATTTTTAATAAAATGTTAAAAATGTAATGTTTATTGCTCAAAGCTTAACTATAGACAATAATTAAAAATTAATGTTATGGTTTTTTGAGATATTAAATGCCTCTAAAATTGAGTTTACTTGTGCTCATTTTGATTACTAGCTTTCCTGTACTCGCAAAAAAAATGACTGCGTGTATTGATCATTACCCACCATTGCAATTTGCGGCAAAAAAACCTTATGGAGAGAGTATATCTGCATTAAAAACCTTAGCGAATTTGCTTGAATATAAAATTAAATTTGTAAAAGGGCCTAACTTCGCACGTTGTTTAAAGCTGTTAGAGCTAGGCAAAGTTATGTATTAGCTGGCTTAGTGAATAGTGAAAAAAGAAGAAAAATAGCCTTGTTATTACCTTATAAAAAAGATACTCAATATGTTTTTGTGATCCGAAAACAATCCTTAGATATACAGGAGTATGATGACTTTATCGATCTTAATATTGGAGTGACAAAAAATACTTTGTATTTTAAACCTTTCGATTCGGATAAAAACTTAAAGAAAATTGAAATAAAGGACATTAAAACGGGTTTAAAACTATTACTGAAAAAAAGAGTTGATTTGCTGATCACATCTCAAGAAATATTTAATAGCTCAGTGAAAGAATTAGGTATAGCAGAAAAAGTGAAACTTACATCATATACTCAAAAGGTCAATCGCAGTTTAAATTTTGGCTTCAGCAAACGTAGCACTATTCATATTTCGAAATCAAAAATAGCTAAAATTAATCAAGCAACTGAACAAGGGCTATTTGTAAAAGCAATAAATGAATTTATTGCTAAACATCCACAGTATTATTGAATCCAAATTATTATGGCTTAAAATGCTTTGAGTTGTTTATACATTATTGTGGTGGCATCAAATCTTTGTTCTCTCGGATCTCTAGCAAAATTAGGAATGACTCCCGCTGTTTGATACCCTAAAGCAGTATATAAAGGCTCTGCTTTATCGTCGGTTCGGGTATCTAAAGTGAGTAAAAACTTATCATTATTTATTGCATAATCTTGTAAGGCTAACATGAGCTTTTTGGCGACGCCTTGTCGTTGAAAGTTTGGGTTTACCAATAATTTAGATACTTCAGCTCTATAAGGCTGATTAGGTGGAGTATCACATTCTAGTTGAACAGTACCAGCGAGTTTATTATCAACGGTTGCTATTAAGGCAGCTGTATTGGTGTTAATCAAATTGGGTAATACTTTATTTAACCAGTAATTTTTACTATCAGATTTTGTAAAAGGTAATACAAAGCTGATACTGGCACCATCGTGCACACAATCATGAAGTGTATCGGTTAATTCATCTAAATATTGTTCGAAGTTATGCTGGTTAAGTAATTTAATTTCAACAGTTTTATTATTCATGATGTTTACACTATGGTTAGAAAATATTTTACGGCTGATTGGCCAATGACTTTAAACGCGCTGCTGCCATTTAATCTGTAGCGAAGGCAATCTCCTGGATTTAGATTATGAATCTCTCCTTCAATAGTGACTTCTAAACATCCTTGTTGTAACACTAAGTGATGTTCTAAGTTTGGTGTAGGAGATGCGTCATATTGAATATGGCAATTTACAGGTAACTCACACTGTAATACTTCTGCTGAAAACTGTTTGCTTGGTGGTGATACTGAGCGGCGAATAAATCCTGTTTGAGGGTCTTGCCAGATCATTTGTTTGTCTTGTTTAATGACATTACTAGATTGGGATTCAATCATTAACATTAAACGAGATAAAGTGATTTCAAATGCACTGCAAAGTTTACCTAAAACATGGGCGGTAGGGCTTACATCACCTTTTTCTATTCTAGATAAACTCGCACGGCTGACACCAGACTTTTTAGCTAAATCATCTAAAGATAATCCTTGTTCAACTCGCATGCTTTTTAATCGTATTGCTAATACTTGATCTGCTGCTTGTTCAGTTTTCATAAATGACCTTTAATTCTCATATGTGAGAATTATTGTCTATTTAGAGAAGTCGGTCAATGTTATTTACTTACAAAATATCGGTATATTGTATATCTTTGTGGTGGTATTTTATATTTAGCAAATAAATAATTTACTTAAAGGAAGTTCAATAATGTTAACGATAATGACTAGAGCAGTTTTAATAGTGTCTTTAGTGCTTTATTCAATGAATAGCGAAGCCATAATAATAAGACATGATATTAATCAGTCTAAATATATCGTTAATAAAACAGATTACAAATGGTTAGCTACTTTACAGCCTATTGGTATGCATGGATTATTGATAGATTCTAATTGGGTTATTACTGCCGCACATACAGTTACATGCATAAATGAGGGGTCGTTAATTAAGTTGAATGACCGTTTTATTACAGTTAAAAGTACCTACTTTTATTCTAAAAACGCATTAGAAATTGATCACGATATAGCACTTATAGAATTAGATGAATCCGTAACAGATATTGAGCCTATTGCGCTTTATTCTGGTTCAGATGAATTAAATCAAAGCGTTTTTTTAATGGGCACGGGCGATACAGGGAATGGTATTACTGGCGATAATCATGAAAATGCATCTAGGGAAAGAGTTTTAATTAAAGCTCAAAACAAAATTGAAAAATCAGAATCTCAGATAATTCAAATTCGATTTGATGGAACTGAGAGTGCTTTACCGTTAGAGGGGATATCAGCTAGCTGGGATAGTGGTGGGCCTGCCTTTATTGAAAATAAAAATGGAAGCTATTTATTAGGAATAAGTTCGCATTCGCAAGGTCCAGAAGAACTCAGTGGTAAATATGGGATAGATGATGTGTATATGCGAGTATCATATTTTAAAGGCTGGATTGATAACATGATTAACTCAACTGATGACTATAGAAATAAAAATGCTTATAAAATACCAAGTTTAAAAGTGGGTTCTGATCTTTACACTGCATGTAAATTAGAAGCTTTTAAAGGCTAATCTACTCATTGAAAATCGTAGTTTTAAGTCTTTTATTTAAATCAAACAATGCTCTAATGAGTATTGTTTGATTTATCTCATATCCTGTACTGGTATTGATATATGGATAATCATTACTGCTTTAACTAAACTTAGTTCTCAAGTGTTATAAAAAGCAATGTAAACTTTTGTAAAACTATTTCCCTCACTTTTTTACATACCATGCCTTTTCTCTTGCTAATTGGATGTCTATTTTAGTCATATAAATTCACGACTAGAAATATTTTCATATTTGGAAGATTACTATGTTCAACTACATAAAATTATTGACTATATTGTTATTAATACTAAATGCATCAAATGGATATGCATTACCTTCAAACATAAAGTTGTTATCTGATATCTCCTATGGTGAAGATAAAGATCAGACATTAGATGTTTATATTCCTGCAGGTGTAAAAAATGCGCCTGTTATTTTTATGGTGCACGGTGGTGCATGGCGTAATTGGGGAGATAAGGCTGGTAAAGCTGAGGTTGAAAACAAGATTGCCCATTGGGTAACAAAAGGGTTTGTTTTGATTTCTACTAACTTTCGCGCACTGCCTAAAGTTGGACCTGTTATTCAAGCTGTAGATGTTGGCGCTGCTTTAGGCTTTTCTCAAAAAAGAGCCAGTGAATGGGGCGGCTCGGCAGATAAATTTATCCTAATGGGGCATTCCTCTGGTGCACATTCGGTATCTCTCGTTTCATCTAATTTTAAAAGGTTCACAGGCAGTGAAACTAAACCTATTTTAGGCACTGTTTCAATGGATTCTTCGGCTTATAATATTGTGGGAAGATTAACACCGCCAAACTCATCTGAGTTTTACACCGAGAGGTTTGGTACAGATCCTGACTATTGGCAAGAAGCATCTCCCTTCTATGCATTGACAAATAAAACATCACCGTTTTTAGCAATATGCTCAACACGAAGTAAAACCGCATGTATAGAAGCTAAAAAGTATCTTAAAAAAACCAAAAGACTTGGCACGTATGCAGAGCTGATATCCATAAACTTATCTCATAGAGAAATAAACTCAGAGCTAGGAAAACATGCTTGCTATACCAGTAATGTTGATGAGTTTATTAAGAGGTTAAGCCCAGAAATAGCATCAATTTATTCTAATAAAAACAGCAATATTAAAAAAGAATGCTCCGATATTTTACTTGTTAAGGCTTATTAAGCTTTTTCAATCCGAAAAAGTAATATTTGATGAGTGTAATTTTATTTTATCGATAATGGGAATGATATGCTGAAAATTTTAAAGCTTTTTTTATTGGTAGTTGCGTATTTTAGCTTACCAGTTACGGCAGAAGATGTTGTAAAAGAATTAAGAACAATTGGTGAAGCGAGTCGGGTTTCTATCGATTCGAAAGTACTAGGAGAAAATAGAAATTTTTTGATAAATCTGCCTGAAAGTTATGACTCATCAAATAAATCTTATCCCGTTGTTTATTTACTTGATGGCGAGCGTCATTTTAATCATGCAATTGTGGCCACTCAGATCTTACAAAAGCAGGAAAGAGTACCTGAGTTAATAATTGTAGCTATTACTAATTCCCATTCCTGGGCAAGTGATAAGAGTACTAGGCAGCGAGATCTTGGTTATGAAAAAGAAAAATTTGTCCAATATATTAAAAATGAGATGATGCCTTATGTTAATAAAAATTATCGTACAACTGGGTTAAATACGTTATTTGGTCATTCGCTTGCAGGCTATTTCTCTACTCATTTATTGGCAACTCAGCCCGAATTATTTACAAACTACATTGCTGCGAGCCCTGTTTTGCAGGGTGAAGAAATTGACTTTTATAATAAAATACTTAGTAACAATAATATAAAAAATCACACAGAAAAATCATTTTATTTTACTTTGGCCAGCGAAGACGAAGCACGCAGAAAGTCAGTAACAGATGCAGTTAATAATTTTGTTAAGTTATTGACTAAACAGACTCCTAAAAACCTTAATTGGCATTATGAATTTTTTGATAATCAAACTCACGGCAGTATATATTTCCCAACTTTTTTCCCTGGTATGACTTATGTATTTAAGAATTATCAAGCCCCTCATTTTGCAAAATATGAACAATATACTGATTTTGGCGGTATGCAGGGTATGAAAGCGCATTATAAAAAACGGGAAAAAATTTATGGCACAGATAAAAATATACCCGAAAATACCTTACTTAATTTGGCCAGCATGCTTTTAAAAGAGGGAAAAACACAAGATGCACTGCAATTATACTCAAGACTAACTCATGATTTCCCTCAATCAGCGAGGTCGTTCAGTGGTTTAGGGCAAGTCTATAGTTCATTGAAACATTACAAAAAATCTATTGCTGCACATCAAACCGCGGTGAAGCTTGGTGAAAAGCATAGTCCTGCATGGCGAAATAGAATTTTTAAATCGAGATTAAATACCGCAAATAAAAACGTTAAATTACTCAATTAATGCAAATTTGATTTTAAAAAGAAGAGAGTTGAGAGACAAAATTGGCACTGACATTTTTTATCTGAACTCTTTTTTATTGTTTTAAACCGTAATTGTCGTAAACCTTAAACCACAGGAAATACTTTTGAAAAATAATTTAATAAGTTATTCACGCATTTTTGCATTTACTTGTATTACTTTATTTACCTTTGCTGCACCAAAAGTATTAGCAAGTGAAGCTCAAACGTTTGTTACTAAGCTCAAGGCTTATCATCAAAAAACATTAACAATTAATGCCTTCTCATTAAGCCACCATTATTTAAACAAACAATATAGGTCCTTTGATTATTGGGATCACCAAACACCCAATAGGAGCATGGCGCAAAGAACGGTTGAAATTGATTTGGTAAGCAAACACTTTTACGACAATGATATATATTACACTTCCGGTGGTATGTTGCTGGATAGGGCACATTTTGAAAATGATACTCACAGCTTTGCTTATGAATTGAATGGCAACTACTTGGGTAAGCAGGTTATCAATCAAGGCAAAGGGCAATTTTATCGTATGGGCTATATTCTAAGGAATATCTCTTTTCTCGCAGTGAGACCATTGTTTGAGGAAAATGATATTAAAAATAATATGACCCTTAAGCATAATAAAAAATCGGCAACCAGTATTCTGATACATAAAACGGCTGATGATAATGTTGCCACTTATGAATTTAGTAACACGTCTTTACAGCTAGTTTCGCTTAATGACAAGTTGAAAGGTACGCGTTTTGTTTATGATGATTATCAAACGACAAGGGGCCTAACTTATGCCCGAATAGTATCTCAACATGTTGATGGCGCAATAGAGCCAAGTTACGTTATTTATAATGATCAATTTGAGGTTATTGAGCAAGTAGAACCAAATAAACTTGAAGTACCACAGGGGTTTGATTCAGAAGTTGTGAGAGGTGATGGTATTTTAACATCACAAAAAATTGCAAAGGATCTATATCTTGTTACCGACTCATCAGCTTGGAGAAATAGCTTATTTAAAGTCAATGGTAGTGAAATTACCGTATTTGGTGCAAGTGGCTATTCTGAGTTAGCTAAGAAAACAATAAAACTTATTAACGAACAGTTTCCGAATAAAAAAATCGCTTCAGTTTATGTAACTCATCCTCACGGACGTGAAATTTCTGGTTTGAATGTGTTTGCTGAGCTGGGGATTGAAATACTTGCTGATAAATATAGTATCGAAGCAATTAAGGCTTTTCCAAAATTTGCTAAAGACATTGCTACATTCAAATTTCGGACTATTGAAAATGAGCAAGTCATTAATGGCGCACACTTTTATGTATTGGATAATTTGCATTCGAAACAACAAAGTTTTGTATATTTCAAAGACAGCGAACTCATTTTTCAATCGCACTTTTTACACATTCCTTTTGATAATACGATTGCTAAGGTAATTCCTAGTTACACCAGAGCTTTCATTGAATTTGTTCGTAATAACCAACTTAGATTTAATCGCATTGTGGGTAACCATCTTAATAACAATATCTCTGTTGAAGTAATGAATAAAACTTACGATGCCATTTTGTGATCCTCCTCACAAAAATTTAGAGCGTCAATACATAGTGCTCAAATGAGGTTGTTTTTTATAACCTAACTGTTTATAAAGCGCTTGTGCTTGGTGATTATCAACTGCTGTGCAAAGTTTTAATGAGTGAAAATGGGTATATAGCGTGTTGTGTTGCTGTATTAATTAAGGCTGATCCAACCTTTAATTGCCGGAAATCAGGAGATACAACAGATCATTTAAAATCCACATCTTTTGCATCGCTGTTGAAGAAAATACAGGATAAAGTTGCACAAATCCAACCGCTTCCTTTTCAATTTCTGCTACTAAGATAACCGCATCTTGGTTTTGTAATCGCTTATTAATGAATTGTGCTGCTCCTTTTGATAGAAAAGTTTATATTGCTCAAATAATCCGGCCATTTCATTTAGATTATCTAAAGTTGCTTGTTTAATTAAAGTCATAGCGTATATCAATGCATTGGTTTGAAAATAAGTATCAGTTATTTTTTGCGATATGAATACAACCAGCTTTTAAAACCTAGTTATACCAGTAGGTTGTGAATGGAAATTAGGCATAGATAAAAGAATAGGAGAGACCTTATCCTTACAAAAATCAAAAATAGTCAGCCTAAAGGCGAACCTACAAAAATTACTTACCTGTAGGTGAAACTTTAGCCTTTCTACTCAGAAGACCAACTACACAAAATCCTCATTGAAAATCTATTTGATTCAGAGAAGGTAAACTTTTGTAAAACATAGTAGCAAAAATTTTTACAGAAAATGCCTTTTATAACTTTAGTATTTTTTGTTAAATAACCAAATAGCTTGATTGAGTTACTATCATTTTAATCTTATTTTAGAACTGCTTAGTGAACAAACCACATGAATTAAAATGACAAAAGGAGTTTATTTTGAATCGGTATTTATTAAAATTGACATATAGTTGCATGATTCTTATTTTTGCATACGCACCTAATGTTTTATCTAGAGAGGTTGAATCTTTTCTTACTGAGCTAAAGCATCATTATCAAAATACATCTTCTATTTCTGCTTTTTCACTTACCCACAGATACTTTGGGAGAAGTGATCCATATCAATCTTGGGACTATAAGGCAGCTAGCCGTTATCAAGCCTTTAAAGTGACAGACATAGATCTGTTAAAAAATCATTATTTTCAGAATGTTGTGCATAACTTCACTGGTAATTTATATTATGATGAAGTGCACTTTCAAAATAATTCAGAAAGTCTGCGTTATGAAAGAAATGGCATCACAATAGGTAAACGGATTATTAAACAAAGTTTAAATAGCTTTGAGAGATATAAAAATCTGACTTTAATAAATGTTGATTTTCTCGCTATAAGACCACTACTTGAAGAAAAATTAGTAGCAAAAAATATTCAATTATCTAAAGAACCATCATCTACAAAAGTAACACTCATACATAAGGTAGCAGACGATATTCATATGGAATATGAGTTTAATAAGGCTCCCTTACGTTTGTTATCAATAAACAACAAATTAAGAAACCGAATTTATAAATATGATGATTACCAAACTTCAAATGGTTTAACTTACGCAAGATCTCTTATTAAATATTACAACGGTGATAAAACACCTAGCTTTATAACGCGTTTAGAAAACTTTGAAATACTTGAACATATAGAGCCAACAAAACTACAGCTCCCAACTGGATATGGACCAATTATCCCTAAGTCAGATAAACAGCTAACAACACAAAAAATAGCTTCAGATCTGTATTTAGTCACTGACGCTTCAGCCAGTCGTAATACACTATTTAAAGTGAATGAAAAAGATATTATGGTTTTTGGTGCGCCCAGAAGTAATAAACTATCAGCGCAAACAATAAAGCTTATTTCTAACACGTTTCCAAATAAAAAAATAACTTCGGTATTTATCACACATCCCCATAGTGATCATATTGCGGGTCTACCTGCCTTTGTGAAGCAGGGTGCTACGGTTTATGCAGATGCCTATACGATTGAAGCAATCAAAGATTATGAGCGATTTTCTGACAATATTGAAAATTTTAAATTTAAAACATTAGGAAATGGAGATGTAATAGCAGGCGTACGTTTTCATGTTTTAGAAAGTTCAGTTTCTAAAAGGCAAAGCTTTGCGTATTTCGAAGATGATGGAATTATTTATCAATCAGATTTTTTAGAAGTTGCATTTGATAATACCATCGCAAAAATACTACCTAGTTATAGCAAAGCATTTATCAACTTTTTAAGAAACAATAATATTAAGTTTAATCGGATTGTAGGACATCATAAGAATAACAATATTTCTCTAGAAGTTGTAAATAAATCATATCAAGCAATTTCAATGTAAATTTGTTTATATAGTGATTCCAGTATTTATCAATTTAGACTAATTAACTGTAAGTTTTGCTTACAGTTAATTAGCCTTATAAATGTTAGTTTTAAATTTTAAATGGTTTAACTTATTTCATATTGAACCATGCCATCAGATGTAGATGCAAAATAACCTGTTTTACCTATGAGTTTCTTAATTGTATCTGATGATATAATTACAAAATTCCCTGAAGCCATGCCATTCTTAAACTGGCCGTCATGTTTTAACACTAAGTTACATGGCTGCTTGCTTATTTCGCAGCTGATAAACTCAAAGCCATTGAAATGGGCATCGCCATTTATGTCATAGTGCATTTGGTATGTTATTTTGCTTGTGCCAAAAATATCACCTGAGTATTTTTGTTTAACGTTTGCTGTATTTAATTTTGTATGGTTATCAAATTGTTTTTCGATAGACTCTTGCCAATCTGTTATTTGAAAAATTCCACTGAGCTGCATAACTTTCTCTTAATTTGGTTCGTCTGTTAAAGTTAGCATGCAAATTCATCAAGGTATTGTAAAAACACGTCATCAAACTTAAATAGGAGTTTTAAACTTTGAAGCGTAATGACGATAAAATAACAGGTGTATTACATCATCAAAATAGTCAGACACAATACAATTTACGTAGGTACTTTCCAGAACCGTTTTTTGAAAATTTAATAGAACAATTTTGGTTTGTGGATTGGAATTTAGCGGGAGAAGGGCCACATAACCAACAAAACCTACCAGATCCAAATTTTCATTTAATTATTGATAAAGGCGAAGTTAAATTAATTGGACCAGTCAGTAAAATCTACTCATATACAATGGTAGGAAAAGGAAGCATACTG
>Ga0105354_1001221_pt1 | contig 15896 bp, 13 predicted proteins | sample GOMGulsemesocosm_FD_83658 | JGI IMG/M metagenome (GOLD analysis project Ga0105354, IMG submission 83658) | Methane-oxidizing microbial communities from mesocosms in the Gulf of Mexico - GOM9B Gulf of Mexico | ecosystem: Environmental > Aquatic > Marine > Cold seeps | place: USA: Gulf of America...
ATGTTGGCGCTAAATGGGAAGAGATCCTTGTCATTGAAGAGGGAAAAGCAAGATGGCTTGATGATAATACTCCTCATGTACGGCAATGGGAAAAAATTGCTGAAGGTTCGGATTATCATCCATTTATGTCAGTTTATAAATAAATTGTATCAAAGGTAGCTTTACTCTAAAATTAATGAATTTTTGCTATTGGAGTAAGTATAAAGTTAATGATAACCAGTGAAGATTTACGTTTTTTTTTGTGTTGTCGCTGCCAATGTTTCCCTTGCAGCTACGACTAGATCCCTTAACGTTAGACCTTCGAGTGTTACTAAACGCTTGCATCACCTTGAAGATAAGCTAAAACTAAAATTGGTAAACAGGCAGGCTAGAAAAATCTTTTTAACTGATGAAGGACAATTACTTTTAGCACGAGCTAAAGTCGTTCTAACGGAGCTTGATGATTTACACCATGTAATACTAAACCAAAGGGATGATGTAACCGGAAAGTTGAAAATATTTGCTCCGCTTAGCTTTGGTAATCAATACATCGCACCTTTAGTAGGAAAATTTCAATCGGAACACCCAAACCTCACTATAGACCTAAAACTTTCTGATAACCCTAATAGTGAAAACCGCCAGAATGCAGATATCATTATTCATATTTGCGAACTTAAAGACTCTTCACTAAAGATGACCTTATTAGCTAATATCAAAAGGGTTATTTGCGCCTCTCCTACGTATATAAGCAAATACGTACAGCCAACAAGTGTTCCACAGTTAAGGCAACAACGGTGCATTGCATTAAGAGAAAACTCTGAAGATGTTACAATGTGGCGCTTTAACCATGTTAAAACAGGGAAGAGTGAATCAATAAGAATTAATCCAGAACTTGCCAGCAATGATGGTAGAACGATTAAACAATGGGCTCTGGATCGTTATGGCATTATCATTCGTCCAGAGTGGAACGTTGCCAAAGAAATTAACAACGGTCAATTAGATTCGGTTCCTAAAGAGTATAAACTTGCCGATGCCAATATTGTCGCACTGTTAAGTTCAGATCATGTTAGGCGCTCAGCTAAGACAATTAAGTTTCTTGATTATTTAAAAGATAATCTGTTTCATAGTCCATGGAGGATGACCAATGAGAATTAATTGCTCAATAGGAGTTGCCACCTGATGAAAAACTTATTCTTACTTATCACCTTATTATTTCCCTTTATTTCAAAGGCTGAATTTTGTCATTCAATGAACTCGGTTAGTTGGCTCTTAGGGGATTGGCAAAATAAAAATAATGAGCGAACGATAACAGAATCATGGCATCAAGTAAGTCCAGAAACACTTGAAGGCAAAGGTGTTACTTATGATAACGGGCAAGTAAAAAGTAGTGAATCATTACGGATTGTAGAAATGTCAGAAGATTTGTATTACATAGCAAAAGTTAAATACAACTCTTTACCTGTAGCGTTTAAATTAACCAGTTGTTCAAACAATAAACTTATTTTTGAGAACCATAGTCATGATTTTCCAAAACGTATTGAATATGCATTTGTTGATAAAGGAAATATCAAGGTTATTGTGAGTGATGGAAAAGCCAAAGAGTTTTCAATAGATTTTATCCAGAAAAAACAAATCAACACACCTAGGTGTGTAACGCATAACCGCGCAAGTAACGGATATTGAAGTTTAAATTGTGTGAGTCAGCTTTACAGTAAATTTTAGAATTATAAGAAACAAAAGGTAATAAATGAAATTTTGTCCTCAATGCTCACATCAATTAAGCCCTAAAGTTCTTGATGAGCAAACCCGTTTGGCTTGCACAGAACAATGTGGTTTTGTTTTTTGGAATAACCCCATTCCTGTTGCTGCAGGGTTAATTTTAATAGATGGTAAATATCTGCTTGCCAGAAACCAAGAATGGCCATCTGGATTCTTTTCCCTTATTTCAGGGTTTATTGAAGCGAATGAAACACCGGAAATGGCTATTAAAAGAGAAACAAAAGAAGAGTTGGGCATAAATGCTCTTTCGGTTGAATTTATTGGCCATTATCCTTTTAAACCGATGAACCAATTAATGATCACTTATGTGGTGAAAGCTGAAGGTGAAATTAAGTTAAGCGATGAGCTAGCAGAATATCAATTACTTGATGAATCAGAGTTAGCTGTATATGATTTTGGTGCATTAAAGTTAGGAAAATTAGTCGTTGATAAATGGCTTGGACAAAAAGCTTAACAAATTATTAAGTGAGTAAGGTTAGGGTATGTGTATTTTATTTATCGCTATTGAGCAACATCCGAAGTACCCATTGATTATTTGTGCCAATAGAGATGAATTTCATCAACGGCCTACTCAAGCCATGCATGTTTGGCAACAACCAAAGATACTGGCAGGGAAAGACCTTCAAGCAGGAGGTACTTGGTTAGGCCTAACGGATACAGGGAAGTTTGCTGCTTTAACCAATTTTAGAAAGTTACCGTTAAGTAAGGGTGAAAAAAAATCTCGTGGGGATCTTGTTTTAAAGGCTTTAGCTAATACGAACGGCAACATAAGTGAAGAACTTGTAAAACATGCTAAATTTTATCACGGCTATAACCTCATACATGGTTCACTTAATCAACTATCTTGTTATGACAGTGTTAATAATCGAACCCATGAGCTTCCCAAAGGTGTACACAGTATTTGTAATGGTGCTCTTGATGATATCTGGCCAAAAATGACAAATGGAGAGCAACTATTAAAAGAAGCTATTAACCAGAATGTTAACTTATGCATTGATGACTTATTTTACTTAATGAGCAATGATAAACAATCATTACCAGAGTTACTTCCTTCTACAGGGCTCAGTGAAGAATGGGAGCAATTACTTAGCGCTATTTTTATTGTATCGCCAACTTATGGTACAAGAACGACTTCAATAATTATGCAAGATATATCCGGTAATGTTGATGTTTATGATCGCAGTTACGCATCTTCAGGTGAGTGTACAGATAACCAACACTTTACTTTAGCTACAGCTTTTAATTCTCTCTGAGGCTCTATAATTTAATCAAAATGATATTTGCTGTTAGGAATTTATAAGTAAGCGACATATCAAATGTCTTAATTGATTAATAGTGCATAATAAATAGTGACTTTTGTCTCCAAATAATTGAACATGAAAGTTGGATTATTTAAGGGTAAGTAATCGGTTTTAAATCAAAGGAAGTTAAATGTTTTACGAAGTCATTAAACCTAGAGTTGGAGAAACGGATGCACTTGGTCATATTAATAATACGGTGTTTCCACAGTGGTTCGAAGCAGCAAGGAATCCCATCTTTAAATTATTCAACCCAGAGCATTCGTTAAACTTAACAAAATGGAATTTGATCTTAGCTAACATGAATATAGATTTTCATGTACCGATGAAATTTGGTGAAGATGCGGAAATAAAGACCTATGTAAAACGTATTGGTAATACATCATTAGATATTTACCAAGAAGCTTGGCAAGGGAATGTTAAACATGTTTCAGGCACAGCGGTGATGGTTCACTATAATTATGACGAAAAAACACCTCAACCCATTAATGATGAATTCAAACAAAAGTTACATATTCATTTTATTCAGGCGTTTTAATAGCAATTTAAACAAATTACTATAATGGGCATTGGTGCTTTTCTTTTTACTTAATGCTTTTTCGTTATCTATTGCTTGGAAATGCAAAAGACACGCCTTCACGAACACCACTTGAAGGCCAACGTTGAGTAATGGTTTTACGTTTAGTATAAAAACGCACACCATCTGGACCATTAGCATGCAAATCACCAAATAATGATCATTTCCAAACATACCTACTTGAAAACTATCTGAAAAATCACGTGCTAGGGGCTTGTAGCAACAAATCTTTTGAAGCATATTCAGAAACAAAAAATAACCAACTATTTAATAGCAAAGTAGGGGCATTCATATATATAAATTACTCAGAGTAAACATAAAACATGAAAACAATTATTGTTGATAAACAAAAAGTAGTCCCTTCAAAGATTATCTGTATCGGCCGTAATTATGTTGAACATATTGCCGAGTTATGCAATGAAATTCCTGATGAAATGGTGGTTTTTAATAAACCTAACTCAGCTATTTCAACAACACTGAATTCTCACCATCAAGAACAATTACATTACGAAGGTGAACTTTGCTTTGTCGTCAACAATGGAACATTTTCAGCAGTAGGTTTTGGTTTAGATCTCACGAAACGCACACTTCAAGGTAAACTTAAAGGCAAAGGGTTACCTTGGGAACGGGCTAAAGCATTTAATGGTGCTGCCGTCTTTAGTGATTTTGTTAAAATTGAGCAGGATGATGTAAATGAAAGCCTTCGTCTTGAGCTAACCATCAATGATCAAGTTATTCAACAAGGCGGTGTTGAATTAATGATGTATAAACCAGTCGACATTTTAGCAGAATTAAAAAGTTACACTGAGCTTTATGATGGCGATATAGTGATGACTGGTACCCCTAAAGGTGTAGGTATAGTTTCTAAAGGTGATATTTTTAAAGGTAGTGTTATTAAAAACAATAAAACATTAGTCTCACAGAGTTGGGTAGCCTGTTGATTATTAAATATGATTCTATAGTGAAACAGAATAAGAATTGAAAATCGGAACATCAATATAATGTTTTTTAATGATAGGAGCTCTGTACAATAAAGTGTAAGTATCTGTTAATAATCAGTTGAATTCACCCACATTCCAGCTTGTTAGTATATAGTTAAATTAGGCTTCAATTTTGGTCCTAGCTAACTTTGCTTTTTGGAGGGATTATGATTTTTTCCAGATTCATCAATTTTAATGTCCTTGTACTAGTTACACTTTTTATTTTTTTGTCAGCATGCCAGTCAACATCACAACAACGCGCCACTATCCAGCCTGATTACAATGATTTATATTTAGATGATGATTTTATGCAAAATCATCATATAGAATCTGCCGAAGATGTATTTGCCATTGATGATGAAATGCAAAAGATGGTTATTGACAAACTCTTACCCATCAAAAGTACTAAAAAACGTGCTCGAAAATTGTTAGAACATTTATTTTCTAAAGATAACATTGCCTTAGCATATAAAAATAGTGCCAATTTAACTGCTGTAGAGTCTTATCATAGCCATACGGCAAACTGTATGTCTTTAACAATTATGGCTTATGTGTTAGCAAGTGAAGCTGAATTAGATATTAAATTTCAAGATGTTAAAGTGCCTGAATATTGGGTTAGAAATGGCCAATATAATATGCTTACCGGCCATGTCAATCTAGTTTTAACAGAACCTAGAACTCCTGGAAAAATGATTATTTATGGCAAAGAACTGCTAGAAATTGATTTCGACCCTACGATGTATAAAAGAACTTTCCCAAAAAAGATTGTCGAAAAAAACACGGTACTTGCGATGTTTTATAATAATAAAGGGGCAGAGGCTTTAATTTCGAAGGAGTATACACTTGCATATAGGTATTTAAAACAAGCAACAATAGTAGATCCATTGTTTTCGCCTGCATGGGGTAATCTTGGCATTTTATATAAACTAAATGATCACCAAATGACTGCCAAAAAAGTTTATCAGCAAGCTATTTTATTAGATAAAGATAACTTAACAGCACTGAGCAACCTCTCATATCTATTTAAAAAGGAAGGGAAAATAGAAGAAGCGGATAAAATTGAACAATTACTTCATGAAAAACGGATTAAAAATCCTTATTATCATGCACTGTTAGCTGATGAAGCTTTTTTCCGTGGTGAAAATTTACAGGCATTAAAACTCTATAAAAAAGCGATAAAAATGAATAGAAGAGTACATGAGTTTTATTTTGGACTTGCAAAAGTTTATTATGCCTTAAAAGATATACCAAGAGCAGAAAGAGCGATACAAAAAGCTTTACTTCATAACAAAACCACTACAATAGAAAATCAATATATTGCAAAACTCAACTTCCTAAGGGAAGCCGGGGTAAGTCATTAAAACCCTATTTATAATCTTTCTATTCTTATTAATAGGGTGTACTTCTCACCAACCTTTAATAAAAGTACCATTGCCATTCTCCATTGATGGCGATAGTTTACTCTACCATTACAAAATAATTTCTGCCGATAACACACAAGGACGAAAAATTGGCACGATAGGGAGTATGCGTGCACAGCAATATATTCGTGGGAATCTAAATGATATGGCCGTCACTCCTTTTAAAGGTTCATATCAACACGCTTTTACATTTAATCGGTCATTTCAAAAAACACCAGTCGTTGGTCAAAACCTTATAGGGGTTATTAAAGGGGTAGAGTATGAAAATAGTTATATTGTTTTGTCAGCTCATTTTGATCATTTAGGTGAAAAAGGTGGTCATATTTATAACGGCGCTGATGACAACGCATCAGGTACAGCAGCACTGCTTTCAATTGCATATGAATTAGTCAAAACTCCCTTAAAGCATAGCGTGATCATTTTATTTACTGACGGTGAAGAAAGTGACTTAAAAGGAGCAAAAGCGTTTATTCATCAAAATCCTGACTTATTACCTCATATTAAATTAAATATTAATATGGACATGTTGGCAGGCAGTAAATCCAGTAATTATTTACATTATATAAGTAATGGCCTTGATAAAATTATTTCAGAACAGTCAGTTGATAGTTATAAGCAGAATTATGTTTATAGTGATTTTAAAATTATAAAAGGCTTTGGTAAAAGGTCTGGAAGTATTCAGCGTCAAGTTAATTGGAACCAGGCTAGTGACCATGGTGTTTTTTATAATAAACGTATTCCATTTATTTATTATGGTGTCGGCACGCATAAAAATTATCATACAAAAAATGATACTTATCAAAATAGCAATCATGCATTACTTGTCAAATCTACTAATGCCATATACCAGCAATTAAGATTCATTGATAAAATGATTGATTAAGACATTTAACTATTTGGTCAAGATCACGTTATAATATCAAAATCTTAATAATAATTTAGTGGAATAACGTAAATGTCAAAGCGATTTATCACGGCTCAAGAGTTACTTGAAGACTCATTTCGTGTCGCAGCAAAAGTATATGAGGATGGTTTTCGTCCTGATTATATTGTAGGAATCTGGCGAGGTGGTGCACCTATTGGTATCGCAGTTCAAGAATATTTTGATTTCAAAAAAGTAGAAACCGATCATATTGCTGTTCGTACTTCTTCTTATTATGGTATTAACCAGCAAAGTAAAGAAATTAAAGTACATGGTTTACATTACATTATTGAAAATGCCAATGCCAATGACAGTTTATTGATAGTTGATGATGTATTTGATTCTGGTCGCAGTATTGAAGCGCTTATCAAACAGTTAAAACTTTTGTCGCGTAATAATATGCCTGAAGATGTCCGTATAGCTTGTCCTTGGTATAAACCACAGAACTCAAAAGTAGATATAGTCCCAGACTACTATGTTAGAGAGTCTGATGAATGGTTAGTGTTTCCTCATGAACTTTCAGGTTTAACTCAAGAAGAGTTATTGGAAGGGAAAAGTGATATTGCTAACATCAAAGAGCTCTTTATCTGAACAAAATAATGATTGGCATAGCAAATATCATTTATATGCTACAAGTTTTAACCTTACACATAGAGTGATAATGGTTATTTATTAGCGTAATAATTATTTATTACGCTTTTTAATTTAAGGGAATAAATTTAATCATGTTGCGCTTTCTTTTTTTCATTCTTTTTTTGTCTCCTAGTCTGTGTTTAGCAAAGAATCCGGTCATTTTAATATCTATTGATGGTTTTGCTTATCATTATTTAGATAAATACCAACCCGATAATATAATGAAGTTAGTTAAAGAAGGAGCTCATGCTGAAGGAATGATGCCAATATTTCCTTCGAAGACTTTCCCTAATCATCTCTCAATTGTCACAGGAGTTTATCCAGCGAAACATGGCATAGTACAAAATAAATTTTATCATAAAGGGCTAAAACAAAATTACACCTTGGGTGGGGGGAAAAACAATAGTGAATGGCTAAAGGCAACCCCTCTATGGATACTCGCAGAGCAACAAAAAGTAAAAACGGCTATCTATTTTTGGCCTGAATCAGAAACAAAAGTAGATGGTATATTACCAAGTTATTTTTTCCCTTATAAACATAATACACCTAACGAACAACGCATAGATCAAATTGTAAACTGGTTGAAATTACCTGATGCATTAAAGCCTGAGTTCATCGTGGCATATTTTTCTACAGTTGACAGTGCAGGGCATGATTACGGCTTAGGATCTCCCCAATTAGCTGACGCAGTCGCTGATATAGATGCAATCATTGGCCAACTCATTAAACGGGTTAAAGATGAAACTGATTCCACACCTAACATTGTGATTGTCTCAGATCATGGTATGGCAACTGCGGGCCTTAAAGATACCATTGAATGGCAATCATTGTTGTCGCCTTTTCAAAATCTTAATATCGTTAATGGTCAAACCCAGTTATATGTATATGAAAGTGATCCAGAAACATTAATCGCTATTCGAAAACATTTATCAAAAAGTACTTTAGTGGACAAATTTGAAGTTTTTAGTAATGGTAATTACCCCGAACATTGGCATTTCAATGTAAAAAACGATGTTGTCCCTGATATGATTATCAATGTTTTTGCACCTCATACTTTTGTAGATAAAAAATCCCATATTGGTGAAGCAACACATGGTTTCGACCCAGCAAAAACTCAGGGGTTGTCAGCTTTATTTATTGCTAATGGTCCTAATATTAAAGCAAACACTGTTATTGAGCCCTTTGAAAATATTCATGTATTCTCATTATTAGAAAAATTATTAGCATTAGATAAATCTAAGAATGTTGATGCTGATATAGCTATTTTAGAACACATCGTTATTGAATGATGCTTTATTCAATCAGTCTATATAAATATAAGTTGTGTAAGATTTTTAAATAAATCGAATGGTAACAAACATTTAATTTAAAGTTCAACGGTAAGCGGTTAAATGTTTTATACTCAGGTACATTGCATTTGTTTAGTTAACATTAGCTGTGTTTTAAATTCATAAAGGTAATAAATCTAGATGTATAGTACCTATATTGCTCGCCAAGCTATTTTAGACAGGAATTCAAAAACCATAGGTTATGAATTATTGTTTAGAGACAGCCCTGATAACTATTTTCCTGAAATAGACCAAGATATTGCGAGCTCTAAACTTATTATACAAAATCACCTTCAAGGCGATATAAAAGCGATTAGCCTAGGCAAACTCGCGTTTATCAACTTCACTGAAAAATGTTTAATCAATAAATATCCTTTAATGTTTGATACCGAATCTATTGTTATCGAATTAGTAGGGCATACTTCTCCTACACAAAGACTTGTAAAAATAATGAAGTATTACCGAGAAAAAGGTTATCGAATAGCGTTGACAGAATATGATGCCGAACCACGTTGGGATGCATTATTCCCCTATATCTCAATGATTAAAGTGGATGTAAGCCAAATAAATCCCAAAAGGTTACAACCTGTAGCACATCGTATCCTTAAATTTAATATTAAGTTAGTTGCTGAAAAGGTTGAAACTAACTTTCAGCTTCAATCACTTGCAGAAGTAGGTTTTAACTTTTATCAAGGCTACTTTTATCACGAACCTGAAGTTATCTCAGGACAAACACTTGCACCAATAAAAGTGCAAATGCTCAACTTGATTACAGAAACTTTTAAAACACCACTTAATTTTAATGCTATTGCCGATATTATCAGTCTCGATGTTAATCTAACCATTGGTATACTTAAAATGCTTAATAATGTAACTACTGCAACTAAGGTGGAAATTACTTCTTTAAAGCAGGCTACTGCATATTTGGGTGAAGAGAAGCTAAAACAATTTGTTTCTGTTTTAGCGTTATCAAAACTCACGACTGACAAAACAGAAGAAGTATCCAAACAGTCATTAATTACCGCAAAACTCATGACATCATTATCTGAAAATAGTGCTTTTGAAGAAATTAATGACTTTGCCTTTATTACTGGTTTACTTAGTGCACTTGAAGTGATTCTAGGTATGCCCATTGCTGATATAGTTAAAACTATGCCATTAGCGCAGCCTATCGAACAAGCGTTGGTTAATCATGGTGGTTTATTAGGCGAATTATTAACATTAACGACTAATTACATCACGGGAAATGGTGAAGACGTTGTTAAGCTATTGAATGAATACTCATTAGATCAAAACTTTATCCATCGTGAATTTGTAGAAGCAAGCCGTTGGTGTCAAGAAATAGGTTTGTAACCCCTTATGTCAAGCCATTGAACAATTTTTGACCCCCTTAGTTATTGGTTATACATTTTATTTAATGCTAACTCTTTAACCACTTTCCATATTTTTTGCACAATTGTCCGCTATTATTCACATCACGCTTAAAATAATTACACCCATTTTGCTATTAAAGCCACTAGAATCAAGTTATCTAATAGATAAAAAACAAAAGAAGAGGAATTCAAGTATGATCCATAGTATCCGCATACCATTATTATCACTTTTGATACTCGTTAGCTGTTTGTTCTCCAGCTTAGCTTTATCCGCTGATTTTGATGGAGATGGTAAAGCAGACATCTTGTGGCGAAATAGCAAGGATGGTACCACTTGGATCTGGCTTATGGATGGAAAGTCGATAAGTTTAAGCCAGCCGGTAAATACCATTTCCCTTGATTGGCGTATTGAAGGTCATGGTGACTTTGATGGTGACGGCAAAGCGGACATACTCTGGAGGAATATAACAACAGGTAAAAATTGGCTTTACTTGATGGATGGGATCAATATTTCAATCAGTCATGAGATTAATACTGTTTCAAATCAATATTGGCAAATCAAAGGGGTGTCAGATTTTGATGGTGACGGCAAAGCTGATATCTTTTGGCATAATCAAGACACTGGCCAAACATATGTATACCTTATGAATGGTTACCAAATAAAACAAAGTAAAGCTTTAGTAACAGTTCAAGATACCAATTGGCAGGTAGTTGCGACTGGTGATGTTGATGGCGATAGTAAATCTGATGTAATTTGGCGTCATACAACTCAAGGGAAAAACTATATTTGGTTAATGGATGGTACCACTTTAGTAAATCGATATTTATTAAATACCGTAGATGTTAATTGGGAAATCGCTGGATCGGGTGACATTAATGGTGATGGTTTAGTAGATATTTTATGGCGAAACAAAAAGGATGGTCGAAATTGGGCCTATTTGATGGGCAATGGTCAAATTCAAACCAGTAAACAAATTAATACCATTGCAGATCAACAATGGCAAATCCAAGAAATAGCTGATTTTAATGGTGATGGTAGAGATGATATATTTTGGTTTCATCAAGGTACAGGCAAGACTTATCTTTACTTAATGGTAGGTACAACAATTAATGATAGTTCATACTTAAACACACTGAGTTTAGATTGGATGGTCATTTCTAATAATCAAAGCCCTGATTCTAATAGCAGTATTGTAACTGCATCCATTGTATCGCTACCTGAAGTAACTGCCGGAGAAACTGTATTTCTAGATGCGTCTGCTTCAGTTGACTCTCTAAACGGCACTTTAAGTTATAGTTGGCAACAAACCTCAGGTACAAGTGTTGATATCCTCGATGCTAATGATGCCTTAGCTAGTTTTATTTCTCCTGATGCTATTAGTGAGGTCCAAACATTAACTTTTCAAGTAACTGTTTCAAGTGATACTAGCTCAGATACAGAAACGGTTACGGTGATCATTTCAGCTATCGTTGCCAATCAACCAAATATTTTATTTATTATCTCCGACGACCAAGGGTTAGATACATCGGCCCAATACAGTTACAGCAGTGATTTACCCGAAACACCAACCATCAATGCTTTAGCATCTGGTGGTATTGTTTTTGATAATGCATGGGCTACGCCTGCTTGTACAACAACTCGGGGGACTATTATCACGGGAAAATATGGTGTTAATAGTGGAGTGACTTATGTTCCGGCTGTACTTACAAGCGACTCAAACGATCAAGATATTTTACAAGAATATTTACAGAATAATGATGCATCGTCGAATTACGCATCGGCAGTATTTGGTAAGTGGCACCTGGGAGGCGGGGGTAATATTGTAGAATCAAGCCACCCAAATGATGTTGGTCTTGATTATTATGCCGGTAATTTAGAAAACTTAAATGATTACAATAACTGGACATTAACCATCAATGGTATGCAAGAAACTTCAACCGATTACCATACCAGTAAAATAACAGATTTAGCCATTGATTGGCTGGCTAATCAATCTAGTCCCTGGTTTGCTTGGGTTGCCTATTCAGCACCTCATTCCCCGTACCATTTGCCTCCAGAGAATTTGCACAATAGATCAAGTTTATCAGGAGAGGCCGATGATATAGCCGCAAATAAACGAGATTATTATTTAGCCTCAGTTGAAGCTATGGACAGTGAAATTAACCGTTTGTTGGCATCAATGGATCAAGCTACACGTGATAATACTATTATTATCTATTTAGGTGATAATGGTACGCCAAAAGGAGTTATCGATTCGTCGGTTTATCAAACCGATCATAGCAAAGGTACTCTGTATCAAGGGGGAATTGCTGTGCCATTAGTTATATCCGGTAAAGGTGTTACTCGAATTGGCGAGCGTGAAGGGGCTTTAGTTACGGCTACAGACTTATATGCAACCATAGGTCAACTCGCAGGAATCGAGAAAAATACAGTTCATGACAGTAATAGTTTTGTTGATTTATTGTCGGATAATACCGCTAGTGGTGAAGATTTAGTCTTTACTGCATTTCAATCAAGTGATGTTACGGGTTGGTCGGTACGTTCTTCAGACTATAAACTGACCACTTATGAAGATGGTAGCCAGGAATTATTTGATTTAACCAATAGTTTTTCTGAAACTTCCAGTACGAACCTTTTACCCTCAAGTGATAATGCTATTAACAATGTTGTTGATGATTTTACGACATATGCCAATCTCATTACAGGTGAAGGTAGTATGGGACCCATTGATATTACCAATGCTATTTTAGCTAATACAGATGGGAACTGTGCAGATTATGTTGAAAATTATACCTCCACCGTAAGCGACATAAATAACAGCGTTGTTTTCATGGGGGATTTAGCTATTTCAGTTATTGCTGATAAATGCATCTTTAATACTAATGAAATACCTAATCATGACTTTAATGATGGTGCTCAAAGATTCCCTAATGATGTTAGTGAGCAAGATAGCCAGCTGGAAGTTACTGCTACACCTTCAATTGCGGCGAACACTACCGAGTTAAGTTTACAAGTCGATAATGCACTGTTGTTAAATGGAGTCAAAGTAGATCTATTAGCTGCTGCTTGTTACGGCGTAGGGGGACAAACTAAAGGTCAAGAAAAGATAGGGTGTAACGATGGTAATAATTGGCGCTACGATCCAATGTATAGCGACAGTGGCTTTAATGTTGATAGCCATAATGCTCACTCTCAACCTAATGGCTCATATCACTACCATGGTTCACCGTTAGCTTTATTTTCAGACTCATCTAACAGTAATATTTCTCCTGTTATTGGTTTTGCTGCTGATGGTTTCCCTATTTTTGGCAGTTATTTTGATGATAATGGTACTATTCGAAAAGCAGTATCAAGCTATCAACTAAAAACAGGTAGTCGTCCAAGTGGTATAAATGAACCTGGCGAAGCAGGGGGGCCGTTTTCTAATGATAATTATGATGGACGTTTTATCGATGATTATGAATATCTGCCTAATGCAGGTGATTTAGATAAATGTAATGGAATGACGATTAATGGCGTTTACGGCTATTACGTAACCGAAAGCTACCCATATGTCATAGGTTGTTTCAGTGGTATACCTGACGATAGCTTTCATAAGTAGCAATTCCATATAAATAATACCAATCGGGCTAATTAATTGATCACTTAGCGAGAATTAAAAGGCTTAGAGGCAAGGCATTGATTGAAGAGAATGGTTATTCCCTTGTCAAAATCAATAACGTCGCATGTAAGCCTTTTAAACTCGCCCTTCGGGAGCTCAGTAGCAATCTGATAACTTCACAAAATGAATGAAATATAGAATAACTATGTTTAAAACATTTCGTTTGTTCTAAGCTTGCTACTGAAGCTCTAAGTTGGTCAATTAATTAATCCGTTTGGTATAATGGCTTGTTTTCATTGAAAACCTCAGTAAGGCAAGCCTAAATTACTGAAATCACACTCATTTAACATTATGTTAATTCTAGCATGCACTATCACGCCAAATTTTGTAGTATTAGAATAGCTTAGATATGTACATAGCTTTTCTATTGAGGCAGTTTACTATTGAATAATTTCTTGAAAGATCCTTTACTTCATTTTTTAATGATTGGTATAGCCATTTTTGTTTTATTTGAAATAAAAAGTGATGATGAACAGGTATTAAATGATCAAGCGGAAAGTAAAGTTATTGTTTTTACACAAGATCAGATTAAAGTTGTTATTGAACAATTTAACAAGCGATACAATAGGCCGCCAAACCGTGATGAAATATTAAAACAAGTTAAACCATTGATTAAAACTGAAGTTTTTTATAGGGAAGGTTTAGTTTTAGGGTTAGATAAAGGTGATGATCAAGTAAAGCAACGAATTGCAGATAAAATGCGCTTTCTCACCGAAGATATAATGACTGCTAAATCACCAACAACTAAACAATTACAGCGCTATTTAGATGAACATCAGTTTTCAGTAGAAGCAAAAATTGACTTTGAGCATTTATTTTTTAGTTACTCACGCAAGCATACCGAGTCTGAACTAGTGGCAATAGCTCAAGACAAGTTATTTTTATTAAAACAAGGTACTTTAGCGGAACAAATCAAAACAGCGACACCGTTAAATGCAAATAAATATAAAGGCGTAACAAAGAACTTTGTAATTAAAACCTTTGGCTACAAATACTTCAGTTCGCAAATATTTTCATTACCAAGTGACAGTTCCTGGCATGGACCATTTAAATCAAAGTTTGGAGTACATTTAGTTAAAGTCTCTAAATTGACCCCCAAAAATAATTCGCCAAAATTATCCGAAGTCTCTGATAAGGTTGAAAAGGCTTGGTCGAAACATCAACGCCACCTTAATAACCTTGCTGAATATGAAAAACTAAAAAAAACGTATGAAGTACAAGTTGAGTTTCCTTCTGATTTTGATAATAAGTTAAGCCATTAATTTATGACCAAATCAAATTACAAACATTTTACTAAAGGCATACTTTCAATTACCATTTTAATGTTTAGTTGCTGGGTTAAAGCACATGAATATACCCCTGCATTCTTAGGGTTAGTTGAAACTTCATTAAATAACTTTCAAGTAACGTGGAAAGTAGACACTCAAACACGATTAAATACTCGTTTAATACCAACTTTTCCGGAGACATGTAAAGAAGTTGGTAAAAGGATTATCACAGCCCAGGCTGAAGCTGAACTTCATCATTTTACAATGGATTGTTTATCATTAAATAGTAGTTTAACTGTTGAAGTGGAGGGGCTATCTGGTAGTAAAACTGATGTTTTACTACGTATTAGTGGTTATCAAGGTGGGGAATATACACAAAGGCTAACGTCCAACTCACCTAAAGTACAAGTGCCAGAACAATTAAACAATAATAGCGTGATATCAACTTATACCTTACTTGGGGTTGAGCATATATTAATTGGTATAGATCATCTCTTTTTTGTTTTTGCCTTGTTATTGCTTATTAGCAATGTGACTTCTCTTATCAAAACCATCACCGCCTTTACCATAGCCCATAGTATTACGTTAACTGCCAGTACCTTGGGTTGGTTGACGGTGGCAATTGAACCCGTTGAAACAGTTATTGCCATTAGTATATTGTTTTTAGCGTTACAAA
>Ga0105354_1001225_pt1 | contig 15869 bp, 15 predicted proteins | sample GOMGulsemesocosm_FD_83658 | JGI IMG/M metagenome (GOLD analysis project Ga0105354, IMG submission 83658) | Methane-oxidizing microbial communities from mesocosms in the Gulf of Mexico - GOM9B Gulf of Mexico | ecosystem: Environmental > Aquatic > Marine > Cold seeps | place: USA: Gulf of America...
ATAAATAAAGTGCATTACCTTAAGTAATGTGCTTTTTTTATGCGCGGTACTGAGGTTGGTAAATGAAATGGATGACTTTTAAAAATACACTGAATACATTTTATTTACTTACCGCAGGCACATGGCAAACATCAAATAATTACTGTAACCTACACCTTTGAAATGGGTGGTGGGGAAAGTGGCATTTTATTATTTAACGAAATGAAACAAACAAAGACTTGAAGTAAGGAATACTTGGACTTAAAGAAAGTTTTGTGACGCTTGAATGAGGTAAGGAATAAAATATAACCTCAACTCAGAGTTATTCTGTATTTCAACATCTACTGTTTTTATTCGAACTCATGAATAGGCTTAATGAGCTACGTATTTTCAATTGTAACTATACGTATGCGGCTATTTTACATAATGGAGTTATGGTTGCCTGAAGGAACGAAAGAGCAGCATAACTACCCGTTATGTAACTTAGCTTTGGGATAGCGTTTAAATTAATAGCTTTTTGCTCGGAACAGCTCTTTATAGTTGTGAAATGAGGCACGATTGAAGCAAGCTATAATGTGCTGTGACTGTGTGGGAATTTAAATGCTATAGAAGTGTGGCAGGGTGATTAACTATTTGAAAGATATTATATAAGAGTAAAAATTTAATCACTATGATAATTTATTTACGATGTCTATTTTTAACTAACTTCCTTCTAATTAACTCAATTCTGCCAATTTCTTCTGTACTAAGATTTAATGTATTATTTAATATTTGATGATTGTATTTTATTAATATATCTTCAATATTTTTTTTGTTTTTAAAATCCTTTTTATAAAAATTAAAATCCTTATGAGAAGACATTGGAATAGGCAAAACCCTAAACTCATTAGGAGTTAATTCTAAAACCCCACCACCATAATACCTACCCTCAAGTTCTGCAAAAGCAAGTGTTAACGAGTTGTAAAATGAGAAAATAAAATCATTCAAGTTGTAATTATCTTTCATTTCAACTTTATAAGCACTATCAGTAACAAAAACATTAGCTTCGTTTTTTAATAACTTTGGGTATTCGTGGGCCCTTTTAAAGAAAAAAGCGTCTGATTGCTTAGATATATTTGGAACTTGATACCAGTTTTTACGTTGCTTACATTTGAATCTATTCTGTAATTTTTCTTTTTCTCCCAAAAGTATATAATCTTTAATATTAGAAGGAATATCAGAAGTGTCTAAATCATTAAAATCTAGTAAGAAAGCTGGTTTATTGTTATTTATTAATTTTGAATAATCATATCGACTAAAAGTAACTGAACCATTTACAAACACTCCTTTTTGAACAATTGGCTTAGCAAATTCTTCTAGATTATATCTATCTAAAGTCTCTTTATCTATTATAAAATAATCATTTGCAGCAGTAACAATACCAGCTTTATTATTAACATAATCAGATACTAATTTAAATTCACTTTTTACATCTTCAAGAAATAAGTGTTCATCTGAAGTAATAAAATGATGTGTCCACTTTTTATTAGATTCAGACACCGAAGCATTTTGCATTAATGTAAAATTTCTATTTTCTAAATCTTCGATACTTTTAATTGAAGTATAAAAAACACCTGGTATATTATGTAGTTTGTGACCAACTATAAGCACAGTGTCTTGTCCTTTACATTCTTGAAATTGTAGTTCATCAAACATAAACACTTCAAGGCGTTGAAAACTTACTTTCAATAAATCTCGGATTTCTTCAGAAAATTTTACCTGAAGTAATTCTAAAGGAAGAACAAAAGCAATAATACCATTATCTTCTAACTTTTGAATAGCACTAATCAAAAAAGCTGTCCAAATATTATTATTTTTTTTGTCTTTTAAGCCGCTTTGAACGTGTATTGATTTACAAATATCTCTTTGGCTTTCTGTAAGTAGAGAACTTTTTATATAAGGAGGATTACCTATTATAAGTGAAAATAAATCTTCATTTTCAGTATGAAACTCAAGGTAATCCGAATTAAAAGGATTTAAATTTATCAAAGGATTACACCTAGAAATAGCTTTGTCTAATTCTTCAACCTCCCTTTCTACAATGGTAAAGGAGATATTCTGAAACCTATTTATTCGCTCGTTATTAGAAATAGCATCTACAAAATTACCGTCACCTACACTGGGCTCTAGTATAGAAACAGAGTCTTGCTCAAAACTTTCAAGACAGTAATCTGCTATGAAATTTGACAAGCGAATTGGAGTATAATATGAACCTAAACTCTTTTTATTCATTGTTCAATTTCTAAATACTTAAGATAACCAATGAATTCATTTGCTAACTCTCCTTGCAATATTAAAATTTCATCTTTTTGAGGGCCATCCTCGAAATTGGATATAACCTCCTTTATTTCACACATTTTAACAAGAAGTATATCTAGCATATATATGATAGAATACCTACTTAGATATAGTTTAAGTTTAGTATGCATATACAACGCTTTAACTGACGTATCAACTGGAAATATATTTCCTTTTACATCTCTATAGAAATGCTCATTATAATCTTCATCACAAGGATCTAAGTAATCATAATCATCATCACTCTTAGCTAGATTTACATAAGAACAAGAGTACACTAGATTTTTGTATTCAGTTTCTAGAAAAGGATACTTGGACTTTGGTTTAAAATGATCAATATGAAAATTTTTTGAACCACCAAACCATAGATGACTACAATTCGTATAACCACATCTACCTTGGAAGTCAAGCTTTAATTGATTTTTATACCTGCGATACGAAGCGAGTTTAGAACCTGTATATGTCCTTTTTGGAACATCCTTTTCTTCCCTGAATTTAACAAACATATTATTACTGGTTTTTTTGTTTATTTATTGCATCAATAATATCATCGGCTTTTTTGATTAACTCTTGTAATCTATCTGTATTGGACGAAACTCTTATATCTTCTTTAATAAAACCTCTCTTGTCTAAAGATTTTGAAACTATAGAATCGAGATCTAAAAGTTCTTGCTCTTCAGACATTGTCAATGAGGAATATTGTTGTTGTTTTTTAAGTTCAATTATTCTTATTTCAGCACTTTCAATTTTAGCCTTATGCTTTTTAATTTGAAGGACTACTTTATCGAAAAACTTAGGGGACTCTTGAACCTCAACTTTTTCATAAACGATATTAACATCAGACCCTTTGTCTTCTGCATCTTGTTCAAAAGAAGTCAGTATAAAAACTGGAAAATCTTCACGGATTTTTAAAATAGCTTTAATTATATCAGAACCGTTGTAATGTACGGTAGGCGCTTCTTCTGATAATTTAAAGTCTGATACCACAGCATCTACCGAGGAAGACAAAATCTCTTTTACAGTTTCATCAATATCATCTTTTGGTTTAACTACAATAACTTCGAATTTAGTATTAGCTCGCAAAAAAACACTTCTCTTAAACGATCTAATATCAACGTCTACCTCATCTATGTATGCTACTTTATAAGTCATTAGCTTGCTGGAAGATTTATGTTTACCTGAAAACCAGGTCTTGTTTTTGTTAACCTAATAGAACCATTATAATCATCTATTACTGATTTTGTTATCCACATTCCTAATCCTGTACCTATTTGTTCTCCTGTATGCTCGTCACGTTTAGTACTTACAAAAGGAAGGAATATTTTATTTGGATCTACAATATCTTCTTCTAACCCAGGGCCTGAATCTTCATAAACGATATTAATTCCAGTTTTTATATCATACTCAAATCGAAATTCTATTTTACGGACACTAGAAGCATCTGGTCTATTAAAAGCATCAACAGAGTTGGCTATTAAGTTATTGAAAATACTGTCTAAATCTATTTCGTGACCCTGAAAGAAAACCTCTGAAAAAATACCCTTATGAATAGAGAATTCTATTTTTTTCTTTGTTAAAATCGAGTTCCATAAACGTTCAAATTTTTTAAGATAATCTATTAAATCTATTTTACGATATGACCTCTTGTCTTTTCTTACAGCACCTAAAGAAAAGTCTAGCCAATGCTTCAGTTTTTTATCCTGATCTTGTATATCATTTATTAGAATCATCGGATCTAATTCTTCTGGTAACTCTTTGATTTTATCAACATCAATTAATCCTGATAAAATCATTTTGAGATCAGATGTTCTAGGCAATAAACTATCACTCATGTTTTTCAATTCGTGAGCAAATGAGGTTACGATCATACCAGCACTTGCTAGAACCCGTAAAAGTTTTTGTTCATCTTTTAAATCTTCATTTTCTTCCTCAAAAGCTAAAACACCATCCACAAGAGTATTTGTGTCATCTACAGATGTACTACTATCATCATTTGTAGACTCATTACCTTTCTTCTCTTTTGCTTTTCTTCTAGCTTCTTCTTTTGCCTTTTCTTTTTTATTATTTTCATCATAGATTTTTTTAAGAGTCATCATAATCTGATTACGGTCATTTTCAAAAACACCTATTATTTCTATCAAAATATTTTTGAATAATGTAAATGCATCATTTTCTTGTATACCTTCACGACTCGATTTATCTTCAAATGATATATTATGTATTCTAGATATATTTACAATCCCATATGTCTGTTGAGGGCGAACTTTATATCCTGGTCGAGTAACAGTTGGATTTTGTAATGCCCTTTTACCTAAGTCAAGCCAATCAAAAGAATTACTCTTTACTTCTCCATAAGGTCTTACCCTGAAATAATCTCTAAATAATTTAATTCCTCCAAATTCATTAAGCCATTTAACCCTATCTCGATAATTGACATTCTTATATGGATATTTCTTAATTTCTTCTTTCTCTTGACCACCACCACGTTTCATAAAATAGAACTCAAAGTCAAACGCTCCAATTTTTGATAAATTATTATCAACATCTTTGAATCCAGGGATTAAGCCTAACAACGTGGTCTCTATTTCAAAAAAACCAGCTTCGAATACCTCTTTACCATACAAATCGGGGGAGTTTTCTGTAATATCTGATGAAAATAAACCAATATCATCTAACTCATCTGCATTAAGTTCATTTCTATGTACTTTTATGTTAATATTACCTCCTTCATCATTTGAAGCAATAAGACGGTAATCAAAATCATCACATACTGTCGATTCAACCTTACCAAACCCATTTGGGTTTAGAGCAGAAAATAAGTGAATATTAAAAGTAGAGACAATTTTAGGAGGAACTAATAATTCTAAATTAGTGTATAGGCCTGTTATATTTTTCTGGTGCCAATCATCTCTTAAGTTAGTAATCTTAATAATTGTACCCTTGTCCTCTTTCCAATTATCAAGTATTGATTCATCTAAATTATATTCGGAAAGAAAACCTTTAGCTATATCTATAACACTAGTGTAATCCGTGTAATCTAAATTAGCCTTTATATCTGAAATTACAGCTGATTTCTTATTGAATTTATCCCAATCTACAGACCATAAAATAACTTTTTCACTCTCAAAAGTTTTAGTATACATATCACATCTTGACCCTAACCTGTCAATCGCAAAACGACCAATACCTTTTGCTCCTGTTTTGATACGATCATCTGTGGATAATGGATCATCTAATTTATCATCTGTTCCTATTATCATCCAATGACTTCTAATCTTCTCTTCAGTCATTCCAGTACCACCATCTATAATAAGGATTTGATCGTCCAATGGATCAATAATTACAATCCCGATTATGGAATCTGCATCATAAGAATTTTTAATGAGTTCAATTATTGCTCCACCTGCGTTTGCAAAATTTTCTTGACCAATTAATCTTGCTGTTCTTGCAGATACTGTAAAAGGAATTTCAGCCATAATTATTTTGTAGTTAATAATAATTTTTTAATGTCAACATTTAAAACATTAGCAATATGAATAAGGGGCACTAAAAGGAGGTTGACTTTCATTTACTGACCGATTTTAATATTTGATTTACTTTTAAAAAGCACTTAGCAAGCACATATTCTTTCTATTATTTTCAGCCAAAATAACTTTGATACGGTTTATAGTCATACAATCACAATTAATTAGTGTATTAGACAAATATATTGAGTTAATACTTAATGACAACATTTTTATTATTTTCTTTTATCTAAACATTCTTTATCAGAAGCTATTAAATTGAATAGTTGTCTCATTCTAGAGCGCACTCTATTACCATAACGTTCTTCTAACTCTTCAGCGTTGAGGTTTGTAGTCGCATGAGTTTTTATGTTGTTGTTTGTAAGTAAATCATAATGTGATAATAGTACTTCTCCTAGGATATTACAATCTTTACCGATTGGTTCTACTCTTAAATCGTCAAAACAGAAGAATCCTTTATTTCCGAATTGCTCTATTGTTTTATACCCAATGTTATTGAAACCAAAAGAGATGTTCCTGGTAGGGATTACTTTATAAGGTTTTAGGTGTGGTACTAAACAACGAAATAACTTCATTAAACTGGTTTTTTCTCTTTTAAAGTAAATAATAAATAAATAATGTATTTTCGCAGGCTATAAAATACTATTAATGAGATTTCTACTATTATTTTCTGTGCTATTATTCTTTTCCTGTAAACCAAACGCTGAGTTCCTGCAAAAAAAGAAAATTCAAACTACTACTTATAAGGAAGATTGCACTGTAGTTTTAAAAAAAGTAAACCCATCTTTAAACAGAACTTATTTTTGGTATAAGTCAAATGAAATACATCAGTCAAAAGGTGATTATAGTGGAAATTTACTTCAGGGTAAATATGTAAGGCATTATATAACAAATGAATTGGCAGAGAAAGGAATCTTCTCTTTCGGTTTGAAAAAAGGTGAATGGAAAAGTTGGTATAAAAACGGGAGTCTTAAAGCAATAAATAATTGGAAAAAAGGAGAGCTTTCGGGTAAATGTTTTTTGCATAATGATTCTGGAGAGTTAGTTTTAAAAGGAAAGTATTCAAAAGGGAAGAAAGTAGGTGAGTGGATAGATTACGTAAAGAAGGATACTACTCTTTATAAAAGAGGAGCGGTTTATGTAAAGAAGCAAGAAGTGAAAAAAGATAGTACTACAAATGTAAAACCGTCTTTTTTAAACCGTCTTTTAAAAAAGAAAGAGAAAACACAACAGTTTAAAGCAACTAAGAAGAAAAGAAAAGTAAGTACCAAGCAGAAAATGAAAAAAGAATCATTTTTTACACGCATTTTTAAGAAAAAAACTACAACCAAAAATGCTAAAAGCTAGTTCTTTACTCTATGCTATTTTTGTTTGCATGATTGTATCACTATTATGCGGAAGTTTGGTTATTATTTTTAATTATCAATACCGATTAAAAAAGCAATATTTTTTAGAAGAGGAATTAGTTCGTGCAAGTACTACTAATTTTATGCAAGTAATTAATAAAAGGGGAGAGCTTGGAGCTGAGGGAGAAGTTCAGTTTAATGACGAACGATTTACAACATCATATGCAATATCAAAATGGGGTTTTTATAATTTAGTGAAAACAAAAACAGTTTTTAAAAAAGATACTTTATATAAAGCGGCCTTAATTGGAGGTACCTCTGGAAAAGAAAAAATTGCGCTATACCTTTCGGATTTAGATAAACCATTAAACATTGGTGGAGCTACAAAAATTCAAGGAGATGTGAAAATTTCTAAATATGGAGTTAGACCTGGGCATATAACTAATAATAATTATACAGGAACCAAGTTAGTGTATGGGGCAATAGGGGTTTCAGGGAAGCGATTACCTGTATTGCAAAAGTTTGATGATATTGCTAGTAATCAAAAAATCACTGAAATTTTATTAGAGGAGCTAGATGGTAAATCGTTGTACAATAGTTTTTATAAGCCCACAATTACAGTGTATGCTGATGGGGCTTATGATATTAATAATATTTCGCTATCAGGAAATATTATACTTCAATCTAAAGATTCCATTTATATAAAGAATACAACTGCTTTAAAGGATGTTTTAATTAAAGCACCATCAGTAGTTTTTGATGCTAATTTTAAAGGAGTAGTACAAGTGTTTGCTAAGGAGAATGTTACTCTAAAAAAAGGGGCGCAATTACAGTATCCGTCAAGTATTTATATAGATCATGATTCCGAAGATAAAATAGAAATTTTATTGGAAGAAAAAAGTATGTTAGCAGGAGGTATTGTGCTTACGGGGAATAGTTATCAGAGTTCATTGAATAGAATGGTGACGATAGATAAAGGAGCTTCAGTAATGGGAGATGTGTATTGCTACGGGAAAACACAATTAAAAGGAAAAGTCATAGGTTCAATATATACAGATCGATTTTACTTAAAAACAGCTTCGTCAATTTATGAAAATTATATTGTAGGTGGTGAGATAAATAGATTGGAATTGCCAAATAATTTTATAGGGCTACCATTATTTTCTAATGAAAACACTAATTATGAACTTATTAAGGAATTGTAAATTACAAGCAAGTTCATTAATTGAATCAGTTATGGCTATAGCTATAATTTCCATATGTATTTCTATGGCTACATTAGTTTATGTGAAGTTATTGCAGTCGGATTATGAAATTGCTTATTATAAAGCGAAGCAAAAAATTGCACTATTGCATTTGGAAACTATAGAAGAACAATTATTTGATGATGAGGTATATGGTTTTGAATCGTACTCAGTCACAAAACAAGTAAAAGAATATAGCCCTGGAATAAATCAAGTTGATTTTGAATTAAAAACGAATACAAAAAAAGAAACAATACACTTTTTAGTAAAAGTAACGACAATTGAAGAAACCTATTAATCATATAAAAGCATTTACCATTTTAGAGGTGGTTATCAGTTTGGCGCTAATGAGTATTATTATTGCTATGGTGTACTCTTTATATGCTATGTTGAGTAAACAATTATATGTTTATAGTGATGAAACGGAGCTGGTAAATAACTACAATCAGTTGCATACACTCCTTAGTAGAGATATTCATAATTCAAATAAATTAGTAGGAAGCGCTGAAGCAATTTATTTGTTAAGTAGCCAGGATAGCATTCAGTATAAAAAAGTAGCTGATAAATTAATCCGATCTTCATTAGGTAGTATAGATACCTTTATGGTGAAGGTTCCAGAATTTAATGTTGTTAAAGAGGATATGCTCTTAGGGAGTAAGATTAAACGTATTCAGGTTACTTACGATTTATTTGGAGAGCAAATAGAGGCAGTTTATTTTAAAAACTATGGTGTGTCAGATGCTATAAATAAAACATTTTTTGATAATGGGAATTGATTTATCTGCGTATAAACAGCAAGGAAAACCCAATAAGGTAAAAAAGGAGAGTTCTAATTTTTTGAATAAGGAAATTAGCTTTTCTACTAAGTTTTCTGATAAAAAGAAAGAACGATTCTATAAGGAATTGGCTATTTTAATTCAATCAGGGATAGACTTTAAGCAAGCGTTGGAAATTCTTATTGGTCAGTATAAAAACAAGAAAGATCAAGAGTTAATTACAAAGATTAAAGAGCAGGTAATTCAAGGAAAATCATTACATGAAGCAATGCAGCAGAGCAAGCAGTTTTCTGCATATGAATATTACAGTGTCAAGATAGGGGAAGAAACTAGAAAGTTAGATAAGGTACTTATAGAATTGCAGAAATATTTTGACAGAAAAATAAAAATGCATCGACAATTGGTGTCAGTGTTTACCTATCCGGTATTTGTATTGGCGGTAACTTTTGGAGTATTGTATTTTATGATGAATAATGTAGTGCCTATGTTTTCATCGGTATTCAAACAGTTTGGTGCTGATTTGCCACCATTAACACAGAAAGTAGTTGCCTTGTCTCAAAATTTTTCCACTATCTCTGGAGTGTTTGTATTGATAGTGGCCTCTATTGTCGGGTTTCATATGTTGAATAAACAAAAAGATGGTTATAGAAATGTAACCTCTAAAATAATTTTAAGACTGCCTTTTTTTGGAGGATTAATCCGTAAAATATTTATTTCGAGGTTTTGTCAATCCTTAAGCTTATTACTTTCTGCAAAAACACCATTAGTGATATCTTTAGAGTTAACACAAAAAATGATTGATTTTTATCCTATTGAATCAAGTTTAGTAAATGTAAAAGCTGATATTATGAAGGGATCTGCTTTAGGAGAGAGTTTGTCTAAATACACTGTGTACGATCATAAATTAGTTTCTATGGTTAAGGTGGCTGAGCAAATAAACAAGTTAGATGAGATGTTTGAAAAGCTTACAGAGCAGTATAATGAGGAGATAGAGTATCAAACTAAAATGATAGGAGTAGTGTTGGAGCCCTTAATAATCATGATTATAGGGGTGATTGTAGGGGTGATCATGATTGCAATGTATTCACCTATGTTTGATTTAAGTAAAATAATTGGTTAGCAGTCGGTTAGGAATATAAAAAAGAATACTTTTGCATTCTTTAAAAATGTAGAGGCAAAAAAAATATAGGATGTTAAAAACTAGAAAAAATACTAAAACTGAAAAGAATGGCTATTTAAAGGCGTATTCATTAACAGAGATATTAATTGTATTGGCAATTATAGGTATTTTATTAATGATGGTATTGCCTAATCAAACCTCCGTTGTAGCTCAAGCACGTAGTATTGAAGCGCAGAAAATGTTGAATCATTTATATGGTTTACAAAAAAGTTATAATTACCGTTTTTCCAAATACTCTTCTTCTTTTGAAGAGTTAGGGTTTGAAAAAGAAATGACAATTGATGAAGGAGGGCAGGCAGTTTATAAAATAGAAATTACAGATGCATCTGTAAACTCATTTAAAGCCAGGGCTGTTTCTGTAAAAGATTTTGATGATGATGGTAATTTCAATACATGGGAGATCGATCATCGTAAGATGTTAACTGAACCCATAAAAGATTAAGGGTGTTATTAGGAATTAACATCATATTGTTATGTACATTACTTGCAGTGGTTTTTCAGGATTTGAAACACCGGGCAATTCATGTGGTATTGCCAATACTTTTATGTATTGGTGCAATTGCACGTTTCTTGATTTTAGAACACGCAATTTCTGAATTGTTATTTACAGGAGTGTTTTTAGTATTGGTTTTATTAGGACTATTTATTTATACCTCAGTGAAATCAAAAAGAATAATCAATCCGATAGACAGCTCTATTGGTTTAGGAGATATTGTTTTTTTTATAGCAATAATCCCGTTGTTTTTTTCAACAACATACATCCTTTTTTTTAGTACAGGAATGTTATTTACAATAGCTTGTCACGTGTTATTTACAAAAAACAAAGAAGCTCATGTTCCTTTAGCAGGATACTTATCCATATACTTAATCTTATTATTGATTGTTGATTTTTGCATAGATAAAGAATTATTTTATACCCATAACATCATTTGAATACTGTAACTGACATACAAATTTCTGTAGCATTACAGCAACTAATTAACGCTGATGTAGCTCAGCATTATAAGGTGATACCTTGTGAACAAACAGGTAATGGAATTTCATTTTATAGTTCGTCTTCTGCTGGAGAAGAAATTAGTGATGAATTAGAAATGCTGTTGGGAGAAACTATTGAATTGATCTCAGTAGAGAATGCTGTGCTAGAAAAAGCATTAGCGGTTTATTATCGAAAAAACGATTATAAAACTGAAGATGCAAGTGTAAACTTGAACAATGAAGATTTTTTAGAAAAATTAATCTTTGAGGCAAAAGCTATAGGGAGTAGTGATATTCATTTTGAAGTATATGAAGAGGAGGCAAGAGTCCGTTTGCGTATAGATGGTTTATTGATAGAGAAGTACCGAATAGAAAAGGAAAACTATTTAGAGCTAGTCAACAAGGTTAAAATCAAAGCTAACCTTGATATTACAGAAAAAAGATTGCCACAAGATGGTAGAATAAATTACGATGACTTTGATATCCGTGTATCTATATTACCTACGCTACATGGAGAGAAAATCGTAATGCGTATTCTGGGTAAAGACGCTTCTAGTATTGATTTAGATCAATTAGGGTTTGAACCAGAAGAGAAAGCTATTTATTTAGAAGGTGTTAAAAACACTAATGGAATAGTATTGATAAGTGGTCCTACTGGTTCTGGTAAAACAACAACTTTGTATGCTACTTTAAAGCTGTTAAACAAGATTAAAACAAATATCGTTACTGTAGAAGATCCTATAGAATATACACTGAAAGGGATTAATCAGGTACAGTTAAAAGAAGACATTGGATTAACATTTACTAGTGCGCTACGTTCATTTTTACGTCAAGATCCGGATATTATAATGTTAGGGGAGATACGTGATGCTGAAACTGCAAAAATGGCAATTAGAGCATCTTTAACAGGGCATTTAGTGCTATCTACGATACATACAAACTCAGCTTTAGGAACGATATCACGTTTGGTTGATATGGGCGTACCATCATTTTTAATAGCGGAAACATTAAACGTGTCAGTAGCACAGCGTTTACTACGTAAGTTATGTACTTCATGTAAAGAGGAATATGTTTTTGATGTAAAAGATTTGCCAAGAAATTTTAAAGCCCCTTTTGAGGTGAGAAAACATTTTACGGCAAAAGGTTGTGATAAATGTCATTATACAGGATATAAAGGAAGAAGAGCCATTTATGAAGTAATTCCTATTGATTATGAATTGGCTAATAGAATTAAAAAAGATCCTCAAAATTTAGAGCATGATGGGGTAGATAATATAGAGCGATTGTCAGATAAAGCATACCAGCTTTTTGCTAGTGGGGAAACTGCATTAGAAGAAGTATATGCGATACTGATTAATGGGTAGTTAGAAAATAGATATAAGATATTTCCGAAATACCGGGAGAAACAGATAAAAATAAATGAGAAAAATAGTAGTAGTAATTTTACTTACTTGTATTGGTTGGTGTCAAGCACAGCAAAATATAAAGGTGATTGAGCAAAAGCTTAATGAGTTGGCTAAAGAGCAGCCTGGATTGGGTGAAAATATTATATCGGAAGTTACAGGGTTAAATTTATATTCACTGCTAACTTCAATAGCCATTGAGCATAAATTAAATGTTGATGCTGATCCTAAACTGACTGAGCTTGTTGAGTCTAATTATTATAATGTACCTGTAAAGGATGCGTTTAGTTTTTTAATTCAGAAACATAATTTAGAAGTTGAGTTTATTAATAAGTTTATTGTTTTTAAAAAGAAGGCAGCTGTTGTAGTGACTCCTAAAAAGAAAACCCCCAAGGTTATTGATGTAAGTTATCGTGCTGAAAATGAATTTTTATCGGTGAATTTAAAGAATGATTCTTTGCCACAAGTAGCGGAAGCTATTACTAAAAAAACAGGAAAGAACATCATAGTGTCTCCTAAATTAAAAGACGCTAAAGTAACAGGGTATTTTCAAAACAGACCTTTTGAAGATATTTTTAATATGATTGGTCAATCTAATGGATTGCGAGTGACTAAAAATGAAAATGGATCTTATTTTATAGAGAAAGATGAAACACCTAAAAAAGGAAATGCAACTGTAAATAATGTTAGAGGTGGTAGAAAGAAGCCAAAAGGAAAGCTAGGGGAAAAAGGATTTTATGAGGTAGTGATTTCTGATCAAGGTTTTTTGAATATTAATGCCTTTGATGCTACTGTTTCTGATGTATTAATAGAAGTAGCAGAAAAATTAAAGTTAAATTATTATTTATATAGTGTTCCAAGTGATATTACTACTACGTTAGTGGCGAATCAAATTACTTTTGATGATTTATTATCTACTACTTTTAGAGGGAAGGAGTATACATATGCTAAAGATGATAAAGGCTTTTATTTTATCGGAAAACGTAATGAAGAAGGTTTACGTGCTACAGAATTAATACAGTTAGAAAATAGAACTATAGAAACAGTATTAACTTCTATACCTGCAGAATTAAAAAAAGACTTAGAGGTTAAAGAGTTTCCTGAGTTAAACGGGTTAGTAGTTTCAGGTTCTAAGCCCAAAATTGATGAGTTAAGAAATTATATTTATCAAATTGATAAAGTGGTTCCGATGGTGCAATTAGAAGTGATTATTGTGCAATACAATAAATCGCATGATGTGCAAACAGGGATGAAAGCAGGGTTGGATAGTCAATCAAAAACAACTTCAGGAGTGCTGTTTCCTACTGGAGATGTAAATTTAAATGCACAGTCAGTTAATGGATTGATTGATATGTTTAATGGTTTGGTTGGTGGATTTAATTTGGGGAAAGTTACTGAGCAATTTTATATGAACTTAAAATACTTGGAAAATAATTCAATTGTTAAGATAGAATCAAAACCTAAAATAGCAACGTTAAGCGGACATGATGCAACGCTTACTATTGGTGAACAGAGTTATTATTTTGAACAACAAAATAATATAGTTCCTTTTGGGAATAGCAATCAGACTACTCAATCAGGAACATGGAAGTCAGTAAATGCGGATTTAAGTGTTAACATTAAGCCTTTTGTTTCAAAAGATGAACAAATTACATTGAAGTTAACGGTGACAAAAAATTCCTTTCTAGGTAGGGCTGGAGAGAATGCTCCTCCAGGAGTTGCTACTCAGTCGTTTGACTCTTACATTAGAGTAAAAAATAATGAAATGGTATTATTGGGTGGTTTGGATGAACTGAACAAGGAAAATTCAGGAACTGGCGTTCCATTATTATCTAGAATACCTGTTTTGAAGTGGGTTTTTAGTGGTAGGTCAAAAAAGAAGTCAAAGTCACAATTACACATATTTATAAAACCAACAGTAACTTATTAATGTTGCAAAAAATAAAAAATAGAATTATTCAGGATAAAACAATCCAAGTTATAGGAGTACAATTTGGAAAGGAAACTTTGTATCATGTGTTGCAATTTGATAATACTAATAATGAACTTTTTGTAACAGAGAGAATTAGTGGTGTTTCTTACGAAGAACTGCAGAATAAACTAAACAAAAAACACCCTTTATTGCTGGTGTTTTTAGGAAAAGGGGTTTTAGATAAAAAAGTAAAACGGACACCTGATTATAGGTCAAAAGTATTGTTGAATGTAAATACTAATGATTTCTACTTTTATGAGTTTCAGCAAGAAAAGGAGGTATTTATATCGGTTGTTAGAAAATCCATAGCAGATAAGCAGTTTGAATTATTTTCGGAGGATAAATTTATAATAGTAGATTATAGTGTTGGAGTGTTTTCTACAATAGTATTAAAGTCATTAATAAAGAAAGATGAGTTTGCATCCAGTGATGTGATATTGAACTTTTCAGGTGATGAGTTGGATTCATTTACTAAAAATACAGAAGAAAAAACAGAAGTAATTTCTGGACAGCAATTGTCAAGCGTAGAAATGCCTTTGTTTGCTACAGGATTGAATTATTATTATCCTAATGAACATTTGGATTATGATGTTGATTTTTTATCAGCAAACAGGCGAGAAAAGAATTATAAAAAATATTTCGAGCTAACAGGGGGATTTGTGTTAGGGGGCTTTTTTTTATTACTGCTGTTAAGTTATTTGTTGTTGGGGTATTACAATGATAAAACCGTAGAAAGTAATGCAAGTTTAGGAATGTTAAAGGACACCTATGGTAAAGTTAAGGTGTTGGAGAAAGAGCGTGATGATAAAAAAGCTATTTTAAATGAATCAGGAGTGTTTACTTCAAGTTTTTTGAGTTATTATATAAATGAGTTGACTACTGATTTGCCAAAAACTATTAGTTTGTCTGAGTTTCTGTTATTCCCAAACACAAAAAAAATAAAGCAATCTGAAAAGGTAGTTTTTAAAACAAATACCATAACAATAAAAGGAGTGTCGTCGTCAAACTCAAACTTTAATAAGTAGTATAAGGGCTTGAAAAAAATAAAAAGGATGACTAAGGCTGTTATATTTACTTATAAGAAGAACAGGCAGAATCAGTATGATTTTGAAATTAAAATGATAATTCGATAG
>Ga0105354_1001228_pt1 | contig 15853 bp, 16 predicted proteins | sample GOMGulsemesocosm_FD_83658 | JGI IMG/M metagenome (GOLD analysis project Ga0105354, IMG submission 83658) | Methane-oxidizing microbial communities from mesocosms in the Gulf of Mexico - GOM9B Gulf of Mexico | ecosystem: Environmental > Aquatic > Marine > Cold seeps | place: USA: Gulf of America...
AATTAGGTGTAGTTATTTGGATTATTCTATCTAGTGCTCGTCCAGAAACGAGAGTGATTAAATAGTTCAAAATGTGCGTTACTCGATATGGGGATTAATCATTCTAAGTAACTCTATTTAGTGGTGCACAGATTGAACCAATGAGACGTTTGCAATCGCCAGCTGTTTTTGGATGGTAACTAGCTTGCTTTTGGTTGATGAAATTCTACAACATTCATATCAGGATCACGAATAAAGGTAGAAGAACCCGTAGGAAAGACGACTGGCCCTTCCGATATCTTAATAGCCAATTGATTGAGCTGTGCCACAACGGCGTCCATATCATGGACTTCCAGGGCAATATGAGTGAACCCAGCTTTCTTTACTGGTTCATCCATCAAAACATTACTGTCAGTAGGTGCGGCTGCATTAAGAATAAAGTTTATATTCACCCCGCTAGGGTGCTCCATAATAGCTACAGGTTCAGGGCCTACTGGTCCAACTATAAATATAAAGCCAAGTTGCTCGTAAAAAGCTCTTGTTTTAGCAAGGCAGAATACGCGTATTCCAATATGATTCACACCAGTGATTTGTTTCATAATAATACCCCCTAATAAGCCTAGATTTTTCGTGAAAATAGTATGTAAAAATAAATAAATCATTTTGAGACACTAGCAGTGTTCAAAACTATCCAGCACATGAATCTAGTTATACTGCTCAATTTTTTCTTTGTACCCACAATGCGTGATCACCGTGATCAATAGTTTTATGGATATTTTAGCCATTCATTAGTAAAAAACGTCAGCCATGTTCTCAGTAAAACTAACTAACAAATTGGTTCATCAAAGTGAGACTTAAAGGCAAGCGCACTGGCCTATAAACGTTTAGATATTTTGATTAATGAGTGTCGTTAAAGTCACTAGCGCTTCACGCATTTTTTCAACTGCGTGTTCGTAGCCGTCTTTATCTAGGTCAACTTGAATGAAAAAATCTTGGTTGAGGGGCAATTGCTCTGCTTTACTAATTTGATAGCTACCTGAGAGTACAATTTCTCCTTGTGTGGTTGGATAAAAGTGCGCCAAAGTGACTGTGATTGAATCACAATTATCACAGCGTGCATTAAATCGAACGGTATTTTTAGCGCTGTTCAGTTCACTGATGACAACTCTTCGAATAGTGCTTGCTAAATCATCAGCCCAGCTATGATAGTAAGCGATATGTAACCTTTGAGTGTCATCGCGCAAGACAATATTAGGTTGGTTTAAGTAATCAGGTAGTTCAATGGGTTTTACGGCATAAATTGAGCGGATAAGTTTTTTGCTTACAGCGCTAGGCTTAGCATCTAGCACATAGTAGTTAACGGGTTTCTCCGCTTCTATGGCCGAGCAGCCAAACAATAGTAAACTGATAAACAGTAATAGAGAGCGTTTCATCATTTTTTCTTTGGTTCCAAGTCGGCCCCCCTTGGAGAGCTGAAGATTAAGGTACTAGGGTTATTGTTAATTCTCTTGAGCATAGGTTGTAAATCATTCAATGTCTTTTGCAGTTTTGACATGGTTTTTTCAATTTTCTGGTAGGCACCGGAGTCAGGCTGCAAGCCTTTCAAGGTCGTTTGTAGTTCGAGCATACTCAAATTGAGGTTGCGTGATAACTGCTGTGTCTCTTTGTCTTTTAGTAAACGATTTAAGCTATAAATCGAAGATCTCAATGATTTCAAAGTTTTATCTGCAGAACTTAATAGAATTGTAGATTTATTTGCTATTTGATCGTAGGGCAATTTGTTCACACTGTCCAAGAACTGCTCAATACTGTCTTGTATTTTAGCCAGCCCCTCACGTGTACTTGGGATTTTGATATAAGGTCCAAGTTTCTCAAGTGTTGATCTTTTGTCACCATTGAAATCTAAGTTTATCAATAAGCTACCGGTTAATAAATTAGCACTCTCAATATTGGCAGTAAGACCTGTCTTTATATTCTTAATGAAATCTTGATTAAAATTAGCAATTTCAACGGTTGTGCTTTGGCCCAGTAATCTTTCTGGTTCTATTTTAATAAGTACCGGTATTTCTAACACATCAGTCACTTTTGAAATATTTAACGCATGAGTTTGTTGCGGTGTAAGGTAGGGGGATACAACGGATCCCACTCGAATACCGCGGTATTCAACAGGCGCACCTTTGACCAAGCCTCTGACAGAATCAGGTACTAACACCACGTATTCAAAGGATTGATACGCTCTGTTTTCTATCACATCATCTCTTGAGGCGTACAGTGGATAGTTCTTGTACGGTTTTGCAGCTTCTCCTAGTGCTAAATCATCGGGCACATCAAATTCAACACCGCCTGAAATAAAGGCTTCTATCGTCGCTATATTTAACTTAAAGCCTTTAGCGCTGCTTTCAAGGGAGACCCCACCGGCATTCCAAAAGTGAGTATTGGTAGTGACCAGAGAGTCATAGGGGGCTGCAATAAAAATGTCATATTTGGCTTGTCTTTCACGGGCATCAAAAGCGTACGTCAATATTTTTCCAACAGTGAAACCTCTAAAAATAATCGGATCGCCTACCGATAAACTACTACCGCTTTGCGAATAGAGTGTTAAGTGCAATCCGGATGCTCCAAGCTCAGTAATAGGAGGGCTTTCAAGACCTACAAAGGTATCTGAAGTGCTTTTAAAAGTGCCGGGGTACACTTCTATGTAAGCCCCTGAAAAGATGGTACCAATACCACTGATGCCATTCGTGCCTATTCTAGGTTTTACTATCCAAAATTGACTATCAGTACGTAAAAAATCGGCCATCGATTTTTCAATTTCGATACTGGCGATGATACGCTTACGATCATCATTAAATCGAACATCTATCAATGTCCCTATATCTACATTACGGCTTTTAATTTTAGTTTTGCCGACTTCCAATCCTTCAGCGCTTTCAAATGATACTTCAACAATTACACCTTTATCCTGCCATTGCTGAAAAATCATCCAGCCACCAATACAAAGAGCAAGTAGCGGCACTATCCAAATAATGGAGACAGAGTTTTGTGATTTTTGCTGGGCTGGTGAGTATTCGATCTTATCTGTCATTTACGCTCAGCCTTATCCCATAATAATCTTGAATCAAAACACTGAGCAGACAGCATCGTTAATATGACGACTATAGAAAACGATATGGCGGCTAAACCTGGGGTAATAACCATTAAATTTCCTATTTGAATCAGTGCAACCAAAATAGCGACGACAAAAACATCTACCATTGACCACTTACCAATAAATTCTGTAAGCGCATGCAGTTTCGTTAACTGTTGGTGCATTATTGGTTTACTTGAGATAACAGCTTGACATAACCAAGCGATGGCCAACATTTTAGTCAGTGGTATTACAATACTGGCAATAAAGATCACAGCTGCAACAAAATAAGCGCCGCTGTCTAAAAATAACCAGATACCTGAGAATATAGTGCTTTCATTTGTATCGCCTAGTACAGACGTTTTCATAATGGGGTACATGTTTGCAGGTATATAAAAAACAATAGAAGCGAGTAACAGCGCTAATGTTTTTTGAATACTTTGCGGAGTTCTTAAATAAATCTTTTCACCGCAGCGTTGGCAATTATTATCGCCAGCGTTATTTAATTGCGCACAGACTTTACAGCAACTAATTCCCTGTGACGCAGCCGATCCTCTGGAGTATTTAACGCTCATTATTTATCCATTTTAAAAGCTTCTGTTGATCCACGCAATAAAGTATATAACTAAACAACATCACAAAGGCGACATAAGAGTAGAATGATACGCCAAAAGTGAGTGTAGCCAAAGACCACATTTTTATTAAGGCGACTAACACTCCGATTAGGAAAACATCAACCATAAGCCAAGGTGTGAGTTTGTTGAGAATACGGATAATGTAAATGGGCTTTTTAGTGGTTGATGATAGTGGACGTTTAAACAAAGTTGTGATTTTTATAGGTGCTAATAACACTAGCAGTAGTAATAAATAGAGGATGGGGAAAACAATGGTTAATAAACACACGAGTAGTGCCAAAAAATAAAACTCTTTTATATACAGCTCTTTGGTCGCTTCAATCAACATAATCTCACGAAACTGGCCGTTTGACTCAAAAGCAAGAAAATTAAAACTTAATGAAATAAACAATAAAAAAAGACAGCTAATAGAAATAGCCAAAGTGTAGTCAAGTGCGTTTTTATGACCACGGGCTAAAGTATGGTTACAGCGCGGACAACACAGTTTCGCGTTAAAAGGCAGGGCACAAGGTAGATCAATTAATAAATCGCAGCCAAGACAGGCTGTTTTTCTGTTCATTGTATCCCTGATCCCTTAAGTCCATTTTAATAATCACTAAGTGATAGTGATAAAAGTAATTGTAAACAAACCCTGCAAAACTAGTGAATATATCATTAGTGACGAATTATGACATGACTAGGCTAGGTGTATAAAGCCGTGAGAGGCTCTGCGAGAAGAGCATGCACATCATTCGTTTTAATGTCATTGCTGTATCACTCGTTTGTAAGTAATCGTTTGTAAGTAATTATCCCTGCGCAAAACTTACATTGAACTATGACTGTAAAGACTTTATCAGTCCCTTCATTACACATCCTTACAGATCCAAGACGGTATTCAAGCTGGTAAACCTCTAAAATAGTAAAAAATATATGAAGCAAGCTGTTAAGTAAAAACATACGAAAAGCAAAGTGTATGTTCACCGCGTAATACGTTGATACACATTTGATTTATCAAAATAGTATAAAGATTCTACATTACCGTATAGAGGACAAAAATGACAAGTAATGATCTTGTAGGGCTGTTTGAAAGCCATCCAATCATGTTAGTAGTTGTGCTACTGTTTTTTGTTAATCTATTTATCACTGGTACAGAAATTACCTTTGATTTACTGACTAAAAAGCAACGACGCTGGAAAGATACGTTGGCCAATTGCGTTATATTTACGTGCCAGCAAGTGACTGAGAATACTGCCTATGCAGCACTTGGCTTTATCTGTTTATTACCGTTTTACTTTATAACACCATTGACTATATCCATGACGTTGTGGACTTGGGTGTTAGCAATATTAGCGGCTGATTTTACTTATTATTGGATGCATAGGTTTGAGCACGAACACCGAATTTTGTGGGCTAGCCATAGCGTTCATCATAGTTCGCAAGACTATAACTTAACAGTGAGTTTTCGTCTTAGTTTATTAGAAGGGCTTTTTGAATGGCTGTTTCTTATCCCTATGATTTTGATGGGGTTCAATCCTTTCCAAGCAATAGTCGCTTTAATCTTGGTGGCCCAGTATCAACATTGGCTACATACAGAGCGAATCGGTAAGTTAGGGTGGCTAGATGAGGTATTTAATACGCCTTCAATTCATCGGGTACACCACGGCTCAAACAAACAGTATTTAGATAAAAACTACGGGGGGATATTGATTGTCTGGGACAAACTCTTTGGCACTTATCAAGCTGAGGAAGAAAAGGTGATATATGGATTGACAAGAAATATACATACCAATAACCCGATTAAAATTACCTTTATAGAATTTGTACATATTCTCAGTGATATCAATAAATGTCATAACAATCGCGATAGGTTGAAAATCGTTTTTGGTGGATTATCATGGCGGCCCAAATATTTTAATAAGCGCCATCAGACCACACCAGCAGATAATAAGAACTTATGATAAACAGGTTTTCTCTCGCTTAATACAATCTTTCTTGGCCATTAATACTTTATAATCTAGATATTACGGAGATGTTAAATATAATAGCTACAACTTTTATTTACATAGAGAATTTGAATGAAAAAATATTTAGGCGTTATCTTGTTAACCTTTACGTTATTTGGCTGTAATTCCAATGTCATCAATGAAAAACTAGTCAGTAACCTTATAAAAGCACCGCAAGTGAAGGGTGTGTCTTTACAATCATTTTCGATTGAAGATAAAAGCGTCGTTTTTGATGTGTCTCTTTATAACCCTAATATTTTTCCGCTGCCGGTGTCGGGATTAAGTGGGGATTTTATACTCAATGATATAGCCATTGGTTCTATGGCGGCTAAGTCAGATAAAATACTTGCGGCGAGTGAAACACAAGTGGTAACTCTGCCTATTAAATTGAATACCCAAGGTTTTATTGATGCTGCTAAGCGTGCTTTTACTACCCAAAAAGCCAGTTATCAGTTTAATGGCGGCATTAAAACGACTGCAGGCACACTGCCATTTTCAAAACAAGGCGATCTATCAGTGAAAGATTTAATGTCTTCTTTATTACCTTAATAGGATGAAAAATCCGTGATATTGACCGTAAACAAAAAGGTACCACGCGGCGCTTTTGATGGTGGTGTCAGTTCTAGTTAGGTAAATAGGGGGGTAAGATATGATTTTAGATACGTGGCAATCAGCTCCAACAGAGGATGCTGAGTTTATCGTTATACCTGATGGATGCATGGATCTGATATTGCAGATATCCGAAAATGCCCCCCCGCATTGGTTTATTTCCCCTTTAGCGACACACAGTTACAGTGTGTCAATAAAGGGCGGTGTTATATCTCAAGGTTTTCGCCTACATCCAGGATGTAACATTGATAAAGCAAAATTATTACAATCGTTTAATCTCCAATATTTAGAGACTCAAGACATTCATTGTCGAATAGAGCACAGCTGTCATCTCAATGATGGCGTTAGCGAAGCTCTGCAATGCCTGGCGGTAGAGCTAAATACTGTCAATGAAACCGCTAAACAATTGGGCGTTAGTGAGCGAACCTTACAGCGATTGCTGCTAAAGGAGACGGGTAAGCCACCGAGTTATTGGCTTGCCCTTGCTAGAGTAAGAAATTGCGCCAAACATGTCTTGGATTGCTCGTCTTTATCGCAGCTAGCATATGATTATGGCTACTCTGATCAGTCCCATATGAGTCGAGAGTTTAAACGCTGGCTAGATATTACTCCCTCTAAATTACTCATTGATTCAGTGCAGTATCAGCAGCTTCAAGAGATAGGATACAATTAACTAATTGATTGCGGTGCATATTTCCACAAGGTAACCATTCAAATCAGTCACATAAGCCGTTGTTTGACCCCAGGGCATGAGTTCTGGGCTCTGGACTTGCTTTGCTCCTGTCTGTATGGCCTGGTTTAATGCTTTGGCAACATCTTCAGTCTCAAAAGCAATTTCAAAAGTCGGGCTATTCGCATTGGCCAGTGCAGGAGACTTACCAAGATTATCCATCAGTTGCATAGATGAAAAAGAAAGAGTTGTTGGCCCAGTATCTAGTTCTGCGTAATCTCCGCTTTGGTGCTGCATTTTTAGCTTAAGCCCAAATGCTCTCATATAGAAATCTACTGTTTTACCAACATCTTCAACATAAAAAATGGTGTATTTAAATTGCATAGCATCTACTCCCTTAGCCGTTTTCTGGGCGTTATTAAGTGAGTGACATTATTAAACATTGCAATAGTGGGTTTATAGAATATATCCGACAGTAACTAAAATATATTGCAATAAAAAGATCATTTCAGGTTATCTGTATGTCGCTTATAGAGGATAGCCAAATAGAAAGGGACAACTTTAATCGCGATGATTTGATCGTCGCCTAAATCATCAAGGGTTTAATTGGACTATTTCTGACCAAATTGCTGCAAGTTCACTGTAAGATTCATTAACTGCAATGTACGCATGTGTACTAGAGGTACTGGCTATTTTTCGCCATCTAAATAAAGGAATGCCTGGGTGGTCATCATCTTCGACAAACTCATAAAAGGCATAATTGATCTTATGTTTATCATAGGCACTAATAATGTTTTTATCAGCAGTAGTGAAGAAAACCTTGCCTTCATCTTGTATTAAAGTAAAGCCACTAACCATCACATCGCTACCGGACAGTGACAAACTAAAATAGGAAACTCTTGATCCACAATACTGGGCATTAAACTGTAGCCACCTTCAGGCTTTTGAATATAAAAGGTGATCGAGACACTGGGATGGGATTTGTTGTTATCAAATTGCGCTAAAAATACATAATCCATCAGCCCGTCATTATTTACATCAATGCTATTTACGCCTTGTTGCAAAGAAATAAGGCCAAACGCATGCAGCGGTGTTGTCATAAAGAAGAAGAATAGAAGTATCAATTTAAAAGACTTAAGCAACGGAATACCTATTGAGGTAGATTTTATGGATATTCGTACCTTAGAAATCAATATACTGATGAAATATGAAAGAGTTATGACAAGCATATCACTTAGAATGTAAAATAAGGTATTTATTAGTCCAATGACATATACCACTTACGAGCATAATTTAATGACGGATAAAGCAGTATTTTCTCAATCAATAGTCGATGATTTTGTGGTGCCTGTTTGTCATGACTTTGTGGAAATACTGTATCAAGACGCAGAGATATTATTAATCAATAAACCGAGTGGGCTGTTAAGTTTATCTGGAAAAAACCCTGCAAATTGGGACTCGGTACATTATCGACTAGTTAATGGCCAAGAGGGCGTCACTGCTGCTTTTAGTGATGCCAAACTAATCCATCGATTAGATCTTGGTACCTCGGGGGTTATGGTGGTTGGTTTAAACCCCTGTGCTGTTAAGAATCTCAATCAACAATTTCAAGCGCGGACCATTAAAAAGCAATATATCGCTATGCTTGAGGGGCATGTAACGTTAGATCAAGGGCAGATTGTCGCCCCAATAGCCAAGGATAAAGTATTATTTCCGCGCGTGAAAATATGCAATAGTAGCGGTAAAAATGCACAGACTACATATAACGTTCTAAAACGATTGGAGAACCCCGCTAGAACCTTAGTGCAATATACTCCAATAACCGGACGTACTCATCAATTACGTATCCACTCTCAAATATTTGGACACCCAATTATTGGCTGCGATCTTTATCAAAGCGAGACAAGTCAGCAGAAGGGTAGTCGCTTGCTTTTACATGCCAGCGATATAGTATTTTCACACCCAGTGAGTGCGCAGCAGATACATGGCCATAGTGATTGTCCATTTTGAGCTTAAAATGTGCCTCTAAATAAGGGAGCTATTCTACTAGTGTAACTCTTTTCAAACATATCTCTCTGATGTTGGGGTAGGGGATAATTGACACAATCAAAAAGGCCTCATTGTATGAGGCCTTTTACATTTAACAGAAAATAGTGCTAATTAACCAGCAGCGAGAAGCGTTTCTATAGCATCGTGCTCGGCGACAAAATGCCCCGGGCTATGTTCTATTAGCTCAGGTCTGTAGCCGCTCTCTGCGAGATTGCGCTTTGATTGCAAGAATTTAAACTGCGCATTAGGATCCATCGGTGAAGGTAGCTCGCCCGGGATTTTAATCGATTTGCGCTGCTTTTCAATCTTAGGGTCGGGCACCGGTACAGCCGATATAAGTTGCTTAGTATATGGGTGTACAGGATTATCATAGATATCTTTGCTTTCGGCCATTTCTACAACACGTCCCAAATACAAGACCATAATGCGGTGAGATATTTCACGTACTACCGCTAAGTCATGTGAAATAAACAAGATAGAGAGCTTAAACTCTGCCTGTAAATCGATCAATAACTCAATGATTTGTGCCTGTACCGATACGTCTAGTGCAGAGACTGCCTCGTCACAAATGACCAATTTTGGTTTCATGATCATAGCACGAGCAATACCCACACGTTGATTTTGACCACCGGAGAGTTCATGCGGATAGCGGTTGATCATATTGCGATCTAAGCCGACTCTATCCATCATTTCCATGACGACTTCTTTCATCTCGCTCTTAGACATTTGCGGCGCAAAAGTTTGAAGAGGCTCCATAATTGAACTTGCAATTGTCATACGTGGATCCAGACTTGCCAATGGATCTTGAAAAACAATTTGTAGGTCTTTACGTTTGCTCTTTAGTGCTTCTCGGCTCAATCCATTGATAGGTTTGCCGAGCCAGGCAACGGTTCCGTCGGTCGGTGGAATAAGTTGTAAAACAGAACGCGCAAGTGTTGATTTTCCGCAGCCACTTTCTCCAACAATGCCTAACGTTTCACCAGGTCGCAGCTTAAAGCTCACACCATCCACTGCTTTTAATGGGATAGTTTTAGGCCAAATTCCGCCACTGATTTGGATGTCGAAGTGAACTTTAACATCGTCTACCTTTAAAAAGTCATCGCCTGTTTCATGCAGGTCAACAGGTTTTAATTTATGATGCGATTTACGATCGGGATTATCGATACGCGGCATAGAGTCCAGGAGCATGTTGGTATATTCATGCTGCGGATTATAGAATATTTGTTCCGCATCACCTTCTTCAACGTACTGGCCGTAACGCATCACGTGCAACCGGTCACACATGCGTGCCATAACACCCATATCATGCGTAATTAAGGCAATGGCGGTGCCATTTTCACGCTTTAACTCATCCATTAAGTCGAGTATCTCAGCCTGGACAGTGACATCCAGTGCTGTGGTCGGCTCATCAGCTATTAATAATGATGGGCTGCAAAGCATAGACATTGCGATCATTACGCGTTGGCGCATGCCGCCAGATAGTTCATGCGGGTATTGATTTAAACGACGAATGCCCTCAGGGATGCGTACTCTATCAATCCATTCACGACATAGTCTATCTGTCGACGCTTTATCTAAGTCAGTGTGCAGCGCAGTGACTTCACGCATTTGTTGAAGTATGGTCATGTGAGGGGTTAAAGACGTCAGCGGGTCTTGAAATATCATTGACATATTCTTACCGCGAACATGATTTAACTGATCTACAGATAAATCTAATAGATTGTGACCTTCAAAAATTATTTCTCCCTCAGCTCGACCATTTTTTGCCAACAAGCCCATGGCGGCCATAAAGGTCTGGCTTTTACCCGAACCACTTTCACCGACAATACCGACACATTCACCGGGGTTGATCTGGAAACTAACCCCTTTGACTGCCTGTACATCTCCATCGGGCGTGTCAAAAGTAATTTTAAGATTATCTACTTCAAAAATAGGTTTTATAATATCTGTCATAATATTCCCCTAGCGATCTTTAGGATCGAATGCATCACGCAATCCATCGCCAATAAAAAAGAAACAAAAAAGGCCGGTAACAAAAAAGGCCAGCGGGAATAATAACTGCCACAATGTGCCGTATTGAATGGTCTTGGCGCCTTCACTGATGAGTGCTCCCCATGAGGTAAGTGGTTCTTGAATACCTAATCCTAGGAATGAGATGAAACTCTCGAGCAAGATTAGATTGGGTATCATCAAGGACGTATAAACGACCACTATTCCTAACAAGTTAGGTACAATGTGGCGCAAAATAATCGTGAAATCACTTACCCCAGCCGCAACAGCTGCCTCTATAAACTCTTTGTGCTTAAGCGTTAGCGTTTGTCCGCGTACGATACGCGCCATGTCCATCCAAGAAAATAGGCCTAGCCCAATAAACAGAATGTAGACAGACCGGCCAAACATCACAAACAATATAATAAGAATGAACATATAGGGGATAGACATTAAAATGTCGACAAAGCGCATCATGATATTATCGACACGACCACCAAAATAACCGGCTACTGCACCGTACAATACGCCGACGACAACCGCGACAATCGTGCCGATAATACCAACCATCAAGGAGATTTGAGTACCTTGTAGTACACGTGAGAATATATCCCTTCCCAAGTCGTCAGTGCCGAAAAAGTGGCCATTTTCAATACTAGGGGCACCCATTTCAGCCGCGTTACCCGTCAAACCCCAGTCAATAGTTTCATGGTCCCACTCAGAGAGGGCTGGGCCGAAAAAGGCAATAAAGATAAGTGCTGCCAAGACATATACACTGATTAATGAAGCCTTATTTCTTTTAAACCGACCCATGGCATCCTGCCATTGAGAGCGACCTTTAACCGGGTTTTGATTGGCAGCTGAATCTGCAACAGATGCCATTTTTTTGTTGTTAACTAACATATAAATCTATCTCTTAGAGTCTAATCTTTGGATCGAGCCAAGCGTAAGTAATATCGACAATCGCATTAAACAAAATGGTCATGACGCCAAATACAATAGTGACGCCCATGAGCAATGAGTAATCACGATTAAGCGCGGCATCTACGAAGAACTGGCCCATACCACCGGTACTGAAATAAATATCAATAATGACCGAACCTGTGATCATATAAACAAAGGCAGGACCTAAATAAGAGACGACAGGTAATAGTGCAGGTTTAAGAGCATGGCGTAAAATAATGTTACGTGTCGGCAGCCCTTTTGCCTTAGCAGTTCTAATGAAGTTAGAACTCAACACCTCCAACATGGAGGAGCGCGTTATTCTTGCAATGCTTGCCATATAACTGGTTGATAGGGCAATGATCGGCATAATGAGATACTGCCATTGTCCGCCATTCCAGCCGCCGCCTGGAAGCCAATTTAACCAGAGTGTAAAAATAATGACTAAAATAGGCGCCATCACAAAGTTAGGCAGTACTTGCGCGCCAATAGAAAAACCAACAGCGGCATAGTCAAGCTTGGTATTGTGTTTCACTGCGGCGGCAATACCTAAAGGAATGCCAACAGCAACGGCAACCACAAAAGACCATAGGCCATAGGTGAGAGTAACTGGAAAACCTTGCGCTAAAATATCGTTAACCGAACGGTCTGTATATTTAAACGAGGGGCCGAAATCAAACTCAAACAAAATACCGCGTAGGTAAGTATAAATTTGTTCGTACCATGGAAGGTTTAAGCCGTATTTGGCCTCTAAATTAGCCAATACTTCTGGGGGCAGTCCTCGATCGGTAGAAAACGGACTTCCCGGCGCTAATCGCATTAGCGCAAATGAAATGAGGATTAAAATTAATATGGTTGGAATAGACGAAAAAGTACGTCGGACTATAAAACTAAACATGTGCTATGACCTTGAGTTTCACTCGCTCGAACAGGCAAACATTATATATTTTGCGAGAGAGGCTGAGTTGTCATCTCTAAAAAGCAATAAACTAAGTGCTAAAACGAAAAAGCACTTCGGCTTATTTAGCCTGAAGTGCTTTTGATATTACTATTTACTTGGCCGTTTTGTAGAAAGTACGGCTGTACATAGTTTGCTGAACGTTTTTAACAGGCCAGCCTTTTAAAGTGTCCTTAATCATGTAAACACCCGCATAGTGGTAAATTGGGATTACCGGCATCTCTGCAGCCATAATCTGCTCTACACGTGTGTAGTTTACATTGGGCGTTTCGCTTGTTTTAGCGTCAGCCATTAAAGTATCAACTTCTTTGTTTACCCATTTACCGTGGTTATAACCAGCCTGAGTCGTAACAAGATCTAAGAAAGTCGATGCTTCGTTGTAATCACCACACCATGCGCCACGTGCCAATTCAAAAGCTTGCTTCTTACGTGTTCCCAAGAAGGTTTTCCACTCTTGGTTAGCCATAACTGCATTAACGCCGAGTTTTTGCTTCCACATTTGGGAAATGACAGTGGCAATTTTTTTATGTGACTCATCGGTGTTATATAACATGTCGAACTTAAGCGGGTTGTCTTTAGTGTAGCCCGCTTCTGCCAATAGTGCTTTTGCTTTAGCATCACGCTCTTTTTGTGTCCATGAAGCGTAAGGTACAGCAGGAACTTCAAATCCAGCGGTTGCTGCAGGCGTGAAAGTGTAAGCTGGCTGTTCACCACCTTTTTTAACGTTGTTAACAATAACATTACGATCCAATGCATAGGATAACGCTTGTCTTACACGCACATCTTTAAATGCTTCAGGTCCAGAATCGGATAAGTTGAATGTATAATAGTAGTTACAAAGGCGTGGGAATGAATAAGCTTCAGTAGGGTGAGACTTTTTCATGGTAGGATATTGACCCGCAGGAATTTCTGTCTTCTCAATATCACCCGCCTTAAAGCGGATCAGTGCTTGGTTTTCATCGTTGATCACTAGCGCTGTTACTTTATCTAAAATAGTGTTGGCGTTGTCCCAGTACTGCGTATTTCTCTCGCGAACATTCTTCTCTTTTAGCGTCCAATCAGTCAGAACATAAGCACCATTACCTACAATGTTTTCAGGGCGAGTCCAATCTTTACCAAATTTTTCAACGCTTGCTTTGTGGCTAGGGAAAGTGGTTGTGTGAGTGGTCATGCTTGGGAAATAAGGAAGTGGCGCTTCTAAAGTAACTTGGAAAGTGTGATCATCAATCGCTTTTACACCTAGTTCTTTAGGGTCCATGCCATCTTTAATAACAGCTGCACCGTTTTTAATGGCCATCATCTCCATGTACCAAGAATAAGCAGAAGCGGTTTTTGGGTCAACAGCACGACGCCAAGAATAAACGAAGTCATGGGCAGTGACAGGATCGCCGTTTGACCATTTAGATTCGCGCAAATGGAAAGTATAGGTTTTTTTGTCTTCAGAAAGATCAAAGCTCTTCGCAACGCCAGGGATATTGTTACCTAATTCGTCCTGGTTAAGTAGGCCTTCGAAAAGGTCACGAACAATAACTGAACTTTCAACACCTTCGACTAACTGCGGATCCATGCTGGGAATACCATCGAGTAAACGGTAGGTAAAGCTTTGATCTGCTGCTAGCTCTTCACCGGTCTTTGGGTGAGTTGCTGAATATGCAGACATCGAAGTAAAAGCTGTTGCGGCGGTAATCGCCGCAACTATCGCGACTTTTTTAAATTTACTTTTATTATTATCGATCAAAATACTATCCTCATAAGTTTAAAAACAACGGGTAGTGTCATATTTTGGCCATTTTAAAATGCATCAATATGAATCCAATAGCTAATTTCGCTAGGCTAAAGATCTGGATTAATGCCACCATTAGAAGCTCATGGAAATGACCGCAAAACAGCACAAATTACCCGCTTATTAATATTTGTTGTATGAAACTTGTATACAAACTTTAACCCGATAACTTTAGCATGAATCAGGCGAGTGGTTGAACTGTAATCACATTTAACAATGAAAAGACATATGATTGTGGGGATAGATAGATTAATCGGAATATAATACGTATGTTTTTCAATTTAATGGCTGATAATTCTGTAAATACAAAAAAAGTTGGCTATTATTACTGTTGCCGCCTGTTGTTTTTACTTGTTGGTAAAATTAACTTTTAGTAGAATTAATTTATTAAAAGAAATTTATTGAGTGATTTTGGGTAGCTAATGACACATTTTTATGCTTATTTAGATATGGGAAAGTATTTTTTATTAAAAAGCATTAGATTTTCTAATACTGCAAAAACAGTAAAATATACTGTCAACGACAATTTGAAGAAGATGACTAAAGTATTGTTTCGTTACCCTTAATTTTTCAGTAAATAATTGAGAAATAACCCAAAAAATCTACTTTATCTTTGTCGGCTATTACGCGTATCTCGGCTTGCTGGAATTCAAAGGGAATCCGAGTGATTTTAAGCGTTAAATAATGCATCAGTGGATAGACGTGATAGAAAGAAATCAGTTGTTATTGCTCTGGGATGCATTACAGGACCAAAGGGTATCGCTACATAACACTGGTGGAAGAACGACGAGACTACATCGTTTACTCATTACATTAACTCTACTATCAAAGGCAATGACAAGTGGCGCTGTGTTTTGTAAAATAAACTTTTTGTACCATTGAGTGTGTTAAATGCCCTGCAGTGATGATCAACTAGATCTTAAACTATTCTTTCCCTATCAATTTTCAATATTGGCTCAACAGATGAGTGAATTCATTGCGCTGATTTATAACAAATATGGTTTGTCAAAATCACAGTGGCGAGTCGTCGCAACGATAGGTCAACACGGTGAAATATCAGCCCGTGATATTTGTCTGTTTACGCGGTTAGAGAAAATGCCGGTCAGTCGCTCAATCAGTAAATTGATCGA
>Ga0105354_1001232_pt1 | contig 15840 bp, 13 predicted proteins | sample GOMGulsemesocosm_FD_83658 | JGI IMG/M metagenome (GOLD analysis project Ga0105354, IMG submission 83658) | Methane-oxidizing microbial communities from mesocosms in the Gulf of Mexico - GOM9B Gulf of Mexico | ecosystem: Environmental > Aquatic > Marine > Cold seeps | place: USA: Gulf of America...
AAAAACTGGTATTTCAAGACAGAATATTGGACGAATGATGTCAAATAATGATATGAAAGTATCACAGCTAGAGTTAATTTGTGATACATTTGAAGTTAAAATTCGAGATATATTAGATGCAGGCGTGATGTTCGATTATTCTGATGCTCTTGTTGAGAGTATGTACAATGGTGAAATGAGATCTATTTTTGAATTGTATAAGGAAGATAGACAGCAAAATAAAAAACTGATAGCAGAAAATGCAGTGTTAATTGAAAATAGTAAAAAAATTCAAACACTTGAAAAATTAGTAAAAACACAGGAATTAACAATTGAACTCTTGCAGAAAAAATAATTTAAAATAGTCCAAAATCTCGTTTAGCCTTTTGTATCCGAAGCTCCTCTAAACGGTTTAAGTTTAAAACAACAATATGTTCATTCATTAAATTTTCAATTCTAACATTAAAAAAATTTGCTAACATCGCTATTTTGTCTAATGGTATTTGATTTGGTTCACTATATTTAAAGTATATCCATTTGTCAAATGTACTTTTAGATACTCCTAACGCTTTTGGAAGTTCTTTTTTAGCAATCACATATTTGTTGTGAGGTAGTTCTTGTAATCTATCTAAAATTGAATATTTTCTTTCAGGGTCAACAATTCTATTGTCTTCTATTAAATCTAATTCATCATTATAAATAGCTGTAATATTATTCTTAATGTACTGTTTTTTGTTAAATCGTTTTTGCATAACTCCAAAATTAAAAAACCCGGTCAATTTAATGACCAGGTTTGAAGTTTCTGTAGTAAAGTTATGAATTACTGTGTTGGATCTATCCAATCTGCTTTATCAAGTGAATTGTTTAAATCATTTTCAGTTTGCTTATGGTAGCCAAGAGTCGTATTGTAATTTTTGTGCCCAGCAATAGCTTGAACACGTACAACTGGTAAACCTATCGAATTTATTAAATTCGTTATTGCCGTGTATCGTCCAACATGTGCAGTTAATACTTCTCTTACATTTACTTTTCGCCCAATTTCTTTAAGGTTTTTATTGTAAGTTTGATTTGTCCAGCCAAAAAAAGTAACAATTCCAATAGGTGCATTTTCGCCTTTTTTATTTAATTCGGCATATCGTTTATATATTTCAACTGGCTTACTGTCTCCGTTTTCTGTTTTAAACAAACTAGATAACTTAAAAGATACAGGAACTTTTGTTTTTTGTTGAATATACTTGATTGTAACTTCATTATTTTCTTCAATAAAGTTTTCAAATGATAGTTTTACCAGGTCACAATATCTAATTGAAGTGTAGCAACTAAACAAAAACATATCTTTTGTTTTTTGTAAGGTAGGACAATAAGATACATCTAAATCTTCGATTTGTTTTACTTCTGACATGGTCAATGTTCTTGGTTCTACTTTACCTCCTTTAAATTTAAAACCTTTTTTAAATGGGTTGATGGTGTCATCATATAAACTCCTTTTAATTGCTTCATTTAAAGCCTTTTTTATGTTCTTAAAATGTTTTTCTCTAGTGGTTGGGTTCAGTTCGCATTCATCAAATAGAAAATTCATAAATTTTGTACAAAAGTCATAATTGATTGAGTTTATTGGAAACGATTTATTATCATTATAAAGGTTTAGTTTATTTAAAGTTTGCTTATAACTTGCTTTAGTTCCAACTGTAAAGGATTTGTTACATTCTTTAACTACTACGTTTTCGTAGAAATCGATAAAACAAATACCATTCGATTTTTCCAATCCAATGTTATCTATGTCTTTTATGTTTTTAATTTTCTCCCAGTTTATTCCTCCAGGCTTAAAAGATTCAGACAAAAGAAAGTCAGTCCATTTGTTTTGAAATATGTTAAGTTGATTATTAAAAAAGTCTGAATTAGAATGTTTCTTTTTGACTTTGTTTCTTTTTTCGTCCCAATATTCAGGTTCAATATAGATTCCTGTTGATTTTATAGGTCTGTGAATACGAGTACCATTAATTTGTAATTGAATTAAAGCTGTACCGTTTTGATTTAGTTTTGATTTTCTATTGAAAATAAATTTAGTGTTCATTTGAATTTGTTTTAAAAATTTTCACAAAAACACATAATTTAGAATGGGTATCACACCCCAGTATCACACTGGTAACACAAATGCTACTTTTCCAAACTGTGCGTTAACTTTTGTAAACTTCAAAAACAAAGGTAAACTACTAAGTTTAAAAGAAAAGGGGGATATTTACATATCCCCCTAGTGGTCCCACAAGGACTCGAACCTTGGACCACCTGATTATGAGTCAGGTGCTCTAACCAACTGAGCTATAGGACCGGAGTTAAACTCCTTGACTTAAGACAAGCTTAAGCGCGTGCAAATGTATTCCTTTATTTCTTTATTTCAAAATAAAATTGATACTTTTAGCACATGAATTTAAAATTTAATGCAATTATATTTGATTTGGGTGGTGTAATCCTAAATATTGACTATTCTAAAACAATTAAGGCATTTAATAAACTAGGTGTTTCAAATTTTGATGAATTGTATACACAGGCAAAACAAAACAATGTGTTTGACGATTTTGAAATAGGAAAAATTACTGATAATGAGTTTAGAAATTATATCCGAATGGTTTCAAAAGTTGACTTAACCAACAAACAAATTGATTCAGCATGGAATGCTATGCTGTTAGATTTACCATTGAAGCGTGTGGAACTTTTAGAAAGGCTAAACCAAAAATATCCAATTTACTTATATAGCAATACTAATTCAATTCATTTAAAAGCGTTTAGGGGAATTATAAAGTCGGAACATAATGATGAATTATTGTTGGAGAGCTTATTTAGTAAAACATATTATTCGCATGAACTGGGTATGAGAAAGCCAAATCAAAATGGATTTTTAAAAATTGTGAAAGAGCATGATTTAGAACTAAGTTCAACTTTGTTTATTGATGATAGTGAACAACATATTGTGGGAGCTAATAAAGTCGGATTACAAACTGTTTGGTTAAAAGATAAAACGATTGAAGAATTGTTTGAACAATATTAGTAAATTTACAAAAAAGAAAAAAATGAATTTAAGTTTAGAAGGAAAAACAGCTGTTGTTTGTGGTAGTACGCAAGGAATTGGAATGGCTACAGCTACTGAGTTAGCTACTTTAGGAGCTAATGTGATATTAGTGGCAAGGAATGAAGAAAAATTAAAAAAAGTAGCTAGTGAATTACCAGGAAGTGGAAATCACGTTTATGTATCAGCAGATTTTTCTAGACCAGAAGAATTAGAGACAACGATTAATACATTTTTAAAAGATAAAGCAGTTCATATTTTAGTGAATAACACTGGTGGACCTGCAGGTGGACCGATAAATGCGGCCAAAACTAGTGAATTCGTAAATACATTTAATCAACATTTAGTATGTAATCATATTATGATGCAGGCTGTAAAAGATAAAATGATTAAAGCTAAATATGGTAGAATCATTAATGTAATTTCAACGTCTGTTAAACAACCATTAGATGGCTTAGGTGTATCTAATACAATTAGAGGTGCAGTGGCAAACTGGAGTAAAACGTTGGCTAATGAGTTAGGTCAATTTAATATTACTGTAAACAATGTATTACCTGGTGCAACTGATACTGTTAGATTGAAATCTATTATTGAAAATAAGTCAGCTAAAGTTGGTAGAGCTGCGGATGATATTAAAAACGATATGGCTAATGCATCTCCAATGAAAAGAATTGCACAGCCTGAAGAGGTAGCAAATGCAATTGCATTTTTAGCATCTCCTGCTGCAAGCTATATTAATGGCATTAATGTACCTGTTGACGGTGGAAGAACTAAAAGTTTATAATCTCAATACTATAAAAAGAGCCTGATATTAAATATCAGGCTCTTTTAGTTTTAACTATTATTTTCGTTTAGATTTTCCCTTTTTAGGAATTGCTTTCTTTTTATTAGTCTGTTGCTTTTTTACTTTAGTGTGTGGTTTGCTTTTACTAGATTGTTGTTTTTTAATCTTAGTATGTTTAACATTTTTCTTTTGTTTTAAACCAGGTTTGTGAGTATTTGTTTTGTGTATTGTCTTATGATTTGAATGATGATTATGGTGCTTCTTAATTACAACAGAATGTTTTCTGTGTTTTTGATATAGCTTGTGAGCATGATTTGAATGGTGGTGATGAGCTACATGATAATGACGGTGATGACGTTTGTGAAAATTGTAATAGACATGTCTTTGGTATGGTTTCCAAGTTTTCCAGTGGCGTGGGTGGTGATTCCATCTGTACGGTGAAATCCACAAGACATAAGATGGAGAATAAATGTGTTGTATTGGGTGCCAATGCCAAACGTTTACATAGAGTATTGTATTTGGTTTTAGTATTGATTCTGTTTTGTTTTCATTTAATTTTGGTTCTACAAGATAATCGTCTCCGTATAAATCAACGTCACCGACAATTTGGATGGTAGCGGTATTTTCATTTATTTTTTCTATCTCAATTACAGCAATGTCTTGTATTTCTTTTTCATTAATATCAATTCTTAGAATAATAGCATGACTATTATTTTCTTTGTTATCAACGACTTGGATATAGTCAATTGCACCATCTTCATTGAGATCAAGATTGTTTATTTTATCGCTCTGTGAATTTAATTTCTCTTCAAAAACTTTTATTGAAGGTGAGTTTTTAAAAGTTTCTAATACTGCAAATAAATCTAAATTATCTCCAATTTTATTCAGTGAGTCAGATTCTGTAGTATAACCTACAGTAGAGACAAATGAAAGTAGAAAAAATAGATGCTTAAATTTTAAATTTTTCATATCGATATTTTTTAGTTATACTGTTAAGACTCTCTTACAAGATAAAGGTTTAATGTTGATAAAAAAATCAAATTAATTGAAAACGGTTATAAATTAAAATTAAGACTAAAATTAAAGGTTCTGTCAGGCATTGGTATGTCAATTATACCATCTTTTGGAAGCTTGAATTGATTGTTTAATATATTTCTGACTTGAAATTCACAACCTAGTTTTGTAGTAATTTGATATTTAGAATTAAAATCGATTAAAAAGAAACCTTCAGGGTTTGGAAGAAGATTGTTTGCGACTCTAAAACCTTTAACCCATCTTGTAACCAATGCAGTAGTTAATTTATTTTGAGTATTCCAGTCATATAAAATTCCTAAATTTACTTTTTGAGATGGAACGTCACTTTGAATCGGAACTGCATTTAAAGACCATTTGTTTTCAGTTACCAGAGCAAACGCATAATTAGCGAATCCTTTCACTCCATATTTAGTTGCATATTTAAATTCTAACTCTATACCTGCAGCATTATATATACTATCTGAATTAATAAAAATATTATTATCTAATACTCTAGTCCCGTCTAAAGTATTACTTGTTGTGTTATGAAAGACAGTAATTGAACTTAGAATATTTCTTTTTTGAATTATTAATGCTGTTTCAAAAGAATTAATTTTTTCAGCTTTTAAGTCTTTTAGTCGCAAGTCAGGTTCTCTTGACAAGGTTTCATTGTTCAATTGAACCTCTTTTAGTCCTGGAGCTCGTAATGCAGTGCTGTAAAGAAGTTTTAAACTAATATTTTTGTTTAGTTTTTGAACTAATCCAACCCGTGGTGATACTTGGTTGTATGAATTTGTACCTGCTTGGCCATAATCATTTCTTACTCCTGCGGTTAAAAGTAATCCCTTCATAAATGGTATTTCTTTTTTACTTGTAGGAAAGTAGAAAAGGTATTAAATAAAATAGATTTGTTTACAGGTAATTCAATATGTACATCACCTGAATCAGCACTAAATGATATGATATACGCGCCATTATTTTGACCTAATTGTTGTCTTGAATCAATATTTACTCCAGCTGTGATATCGGCAATTTTATTGTTAATCCAATGCATCTCTACTTGGCCTTCTATATTTCTAACCGGAACTGAATAGGCTTCAAAATTCGACCCTGTACCGTTGTAATTTAAATATGATAATGAATCAAATGGTGACCACCAACCTTTTTCAATAGATTCATTCAATTTTAGATAAGAGTTTAGTTTAAGTTTTTTTGAAAATTGTTTTTCATATTTTGAGTAGATTACAAGGGTAGTCCACTGAATGTTATTAACTTCTGATGTATAGTTCCCATGCATCCAGTGTTCACCCAAACCACCACTTTTATTCATGTAAATTGTACCAAAGCTTAGTCCCTTCAGTTTTTTGTTAAATTGATATGACACGTTAAAAAATGTACTTTTTTGATCGTCCCAATATAAATTATTACTGTTATTAACTAAACCAACAAATTCTTTTGATGCATCTTTTTGAAAATAGCCAAAATTTAATTTTAAATTTCCATGTTCATTGGCAATGTTAACGTTCGACATTATTCGTTTGCTTAAATCAAGTGATCCAAATGAAATTTTGTTGTCTGCAGATGTACCTTTTAACTCACTATCAGGAGTTGTAATATTTACTACCCCATAAAAAGCGCCTATTCCATAAAGTGATGAAGCTGGTCCTCTTAGAAATTCTACTTTATTAGCGAAAAACAGAGGTAATTCTTCTTCTGTATTGACTTTGTTCGATCGTGCAAAATTTACGGGAATTCCATCTATAACAAGTAAGTGTTTATTGTTATTGAAGCTACCTGCCTTTTGTCCCCTAGTTTCAAACACTTTTTCTCCATAAATAGAGTAAGAACTATATCCGGCTGTTATGTTTGATAAGTCAGAAAGGGTGTAATAGCCATAATCATTAATGTCGTTTTTATCATAAACGGTTATAACTCCTGGAGCGTCTATAAGTTTTTCATTCTTTTTTGAAGCGGAATACACATGAATATTAGAGAGTTCCCTGAGCGGAATACTAAAAATGTCTAAAGTGTCTTTTGGTTCCGTTGTCTGCCCAAAGGCAGAAATGAAGCATAAAAAAACGAAAAATAAAGTTAGTTTTAATAGAACCATTTGATTATTGTAAGTGTAAGTTATTGCAAAATAGTGATTTAATTCCGAATGGCTTACTCGTTGGGGTATGTCTTTTTCAAAGTTAGAGTAATTTAATATGGTTTTCTTGATGTGGGCAATGTTTTTATTGTTTTATTCAATCCATTTTTATTTTTAAACATAAAAAACTCTCAATTGAATTGAAAGTTTTAAAAAATAGATTGTTTTATGTGTTGAGGGTTACTATTAAAAGCTATACCTTGCTGAAAAAGCAGCACCATCAATAAATCTCATATTCTTTTCAATAATGCTAAAAGAAGGTTTACAATCAAGAGAAATGTTTATAGGTAATTTCTTAAGGTAATAATCAACTCCAAAAATGACATCTAGTCCAAGTGATATGTGGTTTTCTTCATCCCTATACCATGGTACTTGTTTTCCGTTTATTGAGTTGATGTGGGCACCAGCTCCAGTAAATATGTATAGATTGGAATGTTCTATTCTATAACTAGCCTCTAACAATGATGTTATTATTATGCCTTTGAATCTTGTGGATATGGTAGTTTCACTGGCAAGAACGGGTGATAGTATTTTTTTTGCAGTTAAGCCATTTGATATTCCTCCTCTTACACCTAAGAGAAAGGCGTTTTTTTTTACTTGTGCCTTGGCAAAAATTGGCAATAGTATTAACGCAAGGTAAACTATTTTTTTCATGAAATTTGGTTTTTGCCAAAGTACCGAATCATTGACTATTTCAGTTCAAAAAATATTTTAACTGTAGTTTTCATTTAGTTTACCGTTTAAACCTAATGACTACCGTTTAAACTAAAAAAATAATTATTTTAAAGTGTTGGGATAAAATTTAAGGTTATCAAACCGAATTGATTTCTAACTGAAATATGAATGTGAAGTTGAGAGACAACAGGATAGAACTAGTTGTCTTGAAAAAAGATGAATACAAACTAGTTATGATTTCATAACTAGTTTGTATTCATATATTAATAAATTTCAGGGTATTCTGCTGGGTTAGATTCGTTCATTACGTCATAAACAGCATCAAAAATAGTTTCAATACTTGGTTTTGAGAAGTAGTCTCCGTCAGTACCATAAGCAGGTCTGTGATCTTTAGCTGTAATTGTAATTGGTTCAGAATCTAAATGATAGTATCCTTTTTGCTTAACTACAATTTGATCTAACATATAAGCAGTTGCACCACTTTCATAATCTTCATCTACAATAACTAGTTTATTGGTCTTTTTTAATGAGTCTGAAATCATTCCATTAATGTCAAAAGGTAATAAACATTGTGCATCAATTAATTCAACTGAAATACCTACCGCAGCTAATTCTTTAACGGCTAAAGTACATAAGTTAAAAGTTGCACCGTAAGAGACTAATGTAAGGTCTGTTCCTTCTTGAGTAATTTCTGGTGTTCCTAAAGGTTCACAAAATTCACCAAAGTTTGTAGGTTTTTTTTCCTTAATTCTATAACCATTTAAAGGTTCAATAACTAAAGCAGGATCATCAGATTTTAATAGGGTATTATAAAAGCCAGCAGCTTTAGTCATGTTACGTGGTGTACATACATGTATTCCTCTAATCGAGTTTAGTATCATTCCCATTGGTGAACCGGAATGCCAAACGCCTTCTAGTCTATGTCCACGTGTTCTTATAATTAAGGGTGCTTTTTGTCCACCTTTAGTTCTGTAGTGAACAGTAGCTAAATCATCAGACATAACTTGGATACCGTATAATAAATAATCTAAGTATTGTATTTCAGCAATAGGTCTTAGCCCACGCATAGCCATTCCAATTCCTTGACCAATAATTGTTGCTTCTCTAATTCCTGTATCAGAAACTCTAAGTTCACCGAACTTATCTTGCATACCTTCCATTGATTGGTTGACACCTCCAATTTTACCAGTATCCTCGCCATAAGTTAATACTTCTGGCATGTCAGTGAATATTTTATCAAAATTCTCTCTTAAAACTAATCTACCATCAATCATTTCGTCTCCTTCGTACGTAGGAGCGATAGCAGTAACGTTCATTGCAGATTGGTCAGATTGAGAATATAAGTGGGATGAATATCGGTCTTCATTAGTAACAGCAGATTGATTTAGCCAATTGATTAATTCAGTTTTTGTTGCAGAAGATTCAGAGCGCATGTGACGTAATGCTTTTTTAGCTGCAGAAATAACATCTTTTCTAATAGGGTTCATTTCTGACCTTAAATCATCAGCAATTTTTTTAATAAATGCTCCGTTTGAACTTTCAGTTGCTAAAGTATCTAATAGTGGTTGAACAGCAGTAGCACTTTGATTTAAATCAGCTAAAAATTCAGTCCAAGCTTCTCTTTTTTGAGAAGATACTTCTTTTTTAGCTGCTTTTTCAATTGCCTCTAGCTCTTCAGTTGTTGCGATTTCCGAGTTTAAAATAAATGCTTTAAACTTTTCGATACAATCGTATTCAACTTCCCATTTTAAACGTTCTTCAGATTTATATCTTTCATGAGAACCTGAAGTAGAATGTCCTTGAGGTTGATTCACTTCTTTGACGTGAATTAAAACTGGGACATGTTCGTCTCTACACAATTTAATTGCTTTTTCATACGTCTCACAAAGTGAAGGATAATCCCATCCTTTAGTTACAAATATTTCATAACCAGGTGTAGTTTCATTTCTTTGCATTCCAGATAATGCATCTGAAATACTATCTTTAGTTGTTTGGTGTTTTCTTGCTACAGAAATCCCGTAACCGTCATCCCAAACAGACATAGCAAATGGTATTTGTAAAACACCAGCTGCATTTATTGATTCCCAAAAAGGGCCTTCACTTGTACTGGCATCACCAATAGTACCAAAAGCAACTTCATTACCTTTGTTTGTAAAATTAGTCATACCATGTAAAGATTCACTTTTACGGTAAACTTTAGATGCTAATGCTAGCCCAACTAAACGTGGCATTTGACCAGCTGTTGGAGAAATATCAGAAGAACTGTTTTTTTGCTCCATTAAATTTTTCCAACTTCCATCTTCATTTAAACTACGTGTCGCAAAATGACCTCCCATTTGACGACCACCTGAAGCGGGTTCTTTATCAACATCAGTATGCGCATATAAAGCAGCAAAATATTGCTTTACTGTTAACGCGCCAATAGCCATCATGAAAGTTTGATCTCTGTAATAACCAGATCTAAAATCTCCATTTTTGAACTGTTTAGCCATTGCCAACTGAGCAACTTCTTTACCATCTCCAAAAATTCCAAATTTTGCTTTACCAGATAGAACTTCACGTCTACCCATTAAAGAAACTTCTCTAGAAATTCTTGCAATTCTAAAATCGTTTAAAACTTCTTCCTTATATTTATTGTCAACTGATGTAGTTGCTGCTTGTGATTTTGCCATAATGTCTGAATTTTGCCAGCGTAAAGGTAGTGATTTTTACCGAGATTTTCTAATAATTTAGTGCTTTTTGTGATACGATTTTACACAGAAAATAAAAGACATTTAGAATTGAAATAAGCACACCTAGTATTGATTCTAAGCCCAAATAGGAGAAGTGAAATGATAAATATCCTTAGTTAACTCGCTTTAGATGAGTATTTAAGGTTTTGATGTTTAATTTGTTAAATGTAAAATTTCACTTTCTTTTATAAACAGGAACAGCAGAACAAGGTTCTCCGAACATCAACATTTTTACCTTTGGAACTAATAAATCAGTTAATTCTACAAAAGCTCTATTTGGATTTGGAATTGTAGAACACCCCTTAACCATAACCCGTTGGTTTTCTAATTCAGCTATATTAATTGATTGTAGTTTTTTAAAAAACAGCTGACTTTCCACTTCTTTTTTATTACCAAAATAGGTGTTAGCATCAACTTTTTTTAATTCAGCTGTTATTAACATAAATGCCCATGCCGGAATTATGGCATCTATAGAGCAAAATAATGCAATGTTTTTTTTAGATAAAGAAATCCAATCAAAAGTTTTTATAAAGTCACGAAATAAATCCTCTTTAATTACCATTTCTTGCCAAAGTGCCTGTTTAATATCAAATACTTGAATAGCTAATTGGGTAGAATAATCAGCTAAGTCGATTTGAATGATATTTGCTTTTGCTACTTTGTTTATAATTTCTTCTGACATATTACAAAGGTAATGAAGAACATTTATTATTTAATAGTTATTTTTGTTAACTTTAAATTATGAAAGGATTTATTTTAAGTATTGCACTGTGTATTGGTGTTATGTCTTACAGCCAAAATATTAAGCGAATTGTTGATAAAAATGATGCAATAGCGCTTCAGAAATATATAAATTCTTCAGAAGGATTTGAGGATATGATACTAACTAGAGTATCTAATTCGGAACTTGTAGAGTTGCATCCATTTGTGTATGCAGTTAGTAGGGGTAATCTAAAACTGGCTAAAATATTTGTCAAAAACAAGGCGTTCTTTATTGATTTTGATAAGCAATTAGGATTAGCTTTTGCTATTTCAGTTTCAAAAAAAAATAGAGAAATTATCGATTATCTGTACAGTTTAAATCCAAACATTAATGAAGTATGTAGCTTTTGCAATGGTCATAATGCGTTGATGATTACGGTTTATAGTGGGAATGAAGAGTTGTTTCTTAAGTTGAAAGAAAAGTCGGAGTTTAATTTAATTAGTAATGAAGGAAATAATTTATTCCACCTTATTGGAGAAGATGTAAAAAGCTATAGTCAAATTATTTTTAACGAATTAAAGAATCATAAAGATGTGGATATTAATTTGATTAATAAATATGGAAGAACACCTTTACATTATGCAGCTAGGAGTGGTAATGAAGAATTGTTTTTCGAGTTGATAAAAATAGGTGCAGAAGCAAATGAACTAAATGATTTATATGTAGATGCCATTAAAGGGGGAGGGGTGAAAATATTTGAATATGTTCGTCAGCTCATTACGATAGTGCCTAATTGGACAAGTTTTCCAGAAATGAAAGAGAAGGAAGGGGATACTTTTTATGCTTTAGAAATTGGGATTAAAAATAATAGTACGAAAATCGTAAAAATCATATTTAGTGAAATGTTTACAGAGGTTAAAGATGTAAAGCAAGATGATCAAATTGAAATTGTGACAAAAATTTTGAATTCCAGACAATTAGAAAATGATCAGTTTTGGCCATTATGGGAAGTGACACAAGTGAAAAATAAAGAATTGTTTGAATTCTTAATTAGAAGTATGGTTGATTTTAATAATTTAAAGTTAGAATATACAGCTTATAATCGTTTTGTTGAAGATGATTATACAGAAATTGCTGAAGTGTATTTTACTAAGTTTGAATATAGATCTGCTAAAAGACGTTTTGGAAAACTATTTGTCAAAAACTTATATGAAGAGTTAGAAGTTAGTTTCTAATGTGTTCAACTATTAAATGTCGAATTAAAATTATAATGGTAAACCAAAATTAATATAGAAGGTTTCTAAAATTTATATCCTTTACCATCATTCAATCTTCTTTTAACAACTTGAGCTACGGGTACATTTTCGATTTTACTTTCTAACCAACTCAATAAATCTAAATATAGAAAAGGTCTTCTTTCGTATTTATTATCATAAATTTTTTCTAATCTTCCTTTCAGGTTTGTAAATTCAATTGTTAGATCCCCCCTATTCATATACACTGAATTCTTTAAGAAATTCAGAATTTCTTTCTGCACTAATTGCATATCTTTCATTTTTAATAAAAAACGATATGTAGATCTGATTTGATAATCAATTAAATCATTATTGCCTAATTCGTAATGGGCAATTAAACTTAATATTCGGGCAAAACATTGTAAGTCTTCTTTTAAGTTGATTGATGCTGTATTTATAATACGATTTAAATATTTGATACAACCTTTAAAATCGGCTGCACCAAAACTAACACAAGCCATTTTATAGTAGAAGATAATCTTTCTATGGTCATCAATATAGTTTGAATATTCTTTTATTTGAAGTTCTAATTCCTCTAAGTGAGACAAGCCTTGTTCAAATTCCGCTCTTAAAAAGACACCATTTAAACGGGCGGTTTCGGTAAACAAAAATGCTTGTGATTTGGTTCTTAAAGAAAATCCAGATTGGTTTTCTTTTACAAAGTTATTTAATATGTTTTGAAACTTAGTAAATCGAACACCGCTATAACAGTAGAATAAGGCTGAAATCACATTGTGTAACCCTTTTAAATATAGACTTGATTCTTTGGTTTTAAATTGAGGATTTTCTTCAAATAAATTGATCCATTTTAAAGAATAATAATAACATTTGTCAAATTTTTGAATTATAAAATTGTACCAAACATAGCATTGAAATCGGTATAGTTTTCCATAAAAACTAATGTTAAGATTATTATATTTTGGTAATCCGCTATTAAAGAAAAACTTTACTTGTTCATAGTCTCTTTCATTTCGTACGTGACCAATTTTCAAATATAATCCATATAGTTGAATAGAAAAATCCGACCACTCACTTTCTGTTACTATCGCATTTCTTGTATTAGATGCTAATATCGTAAGTTCTTCTGAACGCGATTCATGACTTCTTGTAATATGATTAGATTCTATGTGTTTTTCAAACTCCACAATTTCCAACAATACAATTTCTTGTTGTAAATTGTGAGCACTTTCTTTAGCTTTAGCTAATTGGGCTAAGCTTTGATGATAAAGTCCTTTTTTAAATAATACTTTTGCAAAACCAATTGTTTCATGTAGTTTGATGTCATCATCCTTACGCCCCAATAACCTTAAACTTACTAAGATTTGATCATATAAATGTGATTTTAAATTAGATAATTGTGTTTTAGTAATTTGAGGTAGCTTTTTTAATAGTTTTGCTTCATCATATTCCTTTTGCCCATCTAAAACTTGAAACAAAGCAAAAAATTTCATTTCCTTATCAATCGAATTTCTTTTGGCATATATTGAAAAATGTCTCTTTTCAGCCTTACTTAAAGATTTTATTAACGTAAATAGTTGATGCGTTAGCTGTTTGGACATTGGAATTGTTTTTGCTCGAAACCCTTGTTGTTAAAGAGAAACTATGTTGTTTTTTATTGGTTTGACAGTCCGTTTTGTTAAAAACAAGGTGACTTAAGCCATTGATAATTGTTCAATATTCGTAAAGTTATTTCTAATAAACAAACTATGGAAACAAATAAAATACAAATTTTTGACACAACTTTAAGAGATGGAGAACAAGTTCCAGGTTGTAGTTTATCACTTTATGAGAAGTTAGAAATAGCAGATTCTTTAGAAAATTTAGGCGTTAATGTGATTGAGGCCGGCTTCCCCATTTCAAGTCCAGAAGATTTTAAGTCAGTATTTGAAATTAGTAACAGAATAAAGAGTACGACTGTTTGTGCTTTAACTAGAGCCAATACAAAAGATATTGATGCGGCGGCTGACTCTTTAAAATAAGCTTATCACGGAAGAATTCATACTGGAATAGGAACTTCTGATTTTCATATTAGACATAAATTCAACTCAACGCAAGAAGATATAATTGAACGTGCAGTTAAGGCTGTGTCATACGCTAGAAACAAATGTGCTGAGGTAGAATTTTATGCTGAAGATGCAGGAAGGAGTGATAATGTTTTTTTAGCAAAGATTATTGAAAAGGTAATTGATGCTGGTGCGACAATTATCAATATACCGGATACAACAGGGTATTGCTTACCATCTATGTACGGTGAAAAAATAGCTTATTTAATGAATCATGTAAGTAATATAGATAAAGCAATTTTATCCACACATTGTCATAATGATTTAGGTTTAGCAACAGCAAATAGTATTGAAGGTGTAAAGCATGGTGCTAGACAAATTGAATGTACTATAAATGGTATTGGGGAAAGGGCTGGAAATGCAAGTCTAGAAGAAGTAGTGATGATTATTAAGCAACATGAATCTTTAAATTTCACGACCGATATAAATCCTGCCCATTTAACTGAATTAAGTCAAAAAGTTGAAAATATGATGGGCATGCCTGTTCAACCTAATAAGGCAATTGTGGGTTCAAATGCTTTTGCGCACTCATCAGGAATACACCAAGATGGGATGCTTAAAAATAAAAGTACTTATGAGATTATAGATCCGAGTGAAGTAGGGGCTGAATCTTCTCAAATTATTTTAACAGCTAGAAGTGGTAGAGCGGCATTAAAACACAGAGCTCAAGTATTAGGGTTAACGCTACCTGCTATAAAAGTTGAAAAAGCTTATTCCGCATTTTTAAGATTTGCTGACAAACAAAAAATGGTCAATGATAATGACTTAATCACCATATTAAATCGCGTATAATGGAACAGACAATATTTGAAAAAATATGGCAATCAAGAGTTGTGAAAAATATCTCCTCAGGTTTAGATGTATTATACATTGATACTCATCTAATACATGAGGTTACAAGTCCACAAGCATTTACCGGACTTGATAAAAAAGGACTTCCTGTATTTAGAAAAAATAAAACATTTGCTACGGTTGATCACAACATACCAACAAAGAAACAACATTTACCTATTAAAGATGTCTTGTCTAAATTACAGGTTAAAAGTTTAGAGTTTAATTGTAAAAATCATGATATTCCATTTTATGGTATAGGTCATGAGAATAATGGTATTGTGCATGTCATAGGACCAGAAAATGGATTAACCCTACCTGGACGTACTTTGGTATGTGGGGATAGTCACACCAGTACACATGGCGCATTTGGCTGTGTGGCATTTGGTATTGGAACTACTCAGGTACAGCAGGTATTTGCTTCACAATGTATTATTATTTCAAAACCAAAAACATTTGGAATTGAAGTGAATGGTAAATTGCAAAAAGGAGTTACGGCTAAAGATTTGATTCTTTATATTATCAATAAAGTTACTGCCAAAGGTGGAGCA
>Ga0105354_1001242_pt1 | contig 15781 bp, 13 predicted proteins | sample GOMGulsemesocosm_FD_83658 | JGI IMG/M metagenome (GOLD analysis project Ga0105354, IMG submission 83658) | Methane-oxidizing microbial communities from mesocosms in the Gulf of Mexico - GOM9B Gulf of Mexico | ecosystem: Environmental > Aquatic > Marine > Cold seeps | place: USA: Gulf of America...
AACTGAGCTATAGTCCTAAAGAATGAGCGTAGTATACTGCCCCCTCTTAACAGTTCAAGCCCTTTATGTCTTTTTTATTACTTTTATAACAAAGCGTTTAATAAACGCACAATGCATTTATCCACCAGCGTAGCCTACTAGATTCTAGTGCTTGCAAGATCAAGTTTTTAAGTAATGAGAGCAGTAGATCACTCTCATTTATCCACCAATTTAAGCGCTTTTTGTCGCTTTTAGAAAGAAATATAGCAGTACGCTTATATATACTCTGTTTTTTGCGGTGCGAAAGTAATAAAGTCCACCTAAAATTACATCTATCAATATCACCCCAGTAGAAGGTAACAAGATGAGCAGTCAAACAGTCCCAGAAAACCAATTTATATTAACTGTCAGCTGCAAAGCTAAAAGCGGCATTGTATCTGGGGTAACTAGTTATTTAGCGGATCGAGGGTGCTATATCAGTGAGCTATCGCAGTTTGATGACCCAGATACTCATCAGTTTTTTATGCGCGCTGTCGGTTACATTGAATCAGGTGACTGCAATTTAGCGGATTTAAGAGAGCAATTTAGTGAAGTGGCTGAAAAATTGGAACTAACTTGGCAGCTGTTTGATTCCCACAGCCCAAGTAAGGTACTCATCATGGTGAGTAAATTTGATCACTGCCTAGATGATTTACTGTATCGCCTGCGCAAGGGCGAGCTTAACATGGAAGTGACGGCGATAGTCTCTAACCATTTAGATTTACGCCCGATGGCTGAACGAGAGGGCATTCGCTTCGTCTATCTCCCTGTCACTAAAGAAAACAAGCGCGAACAAGAGCTGGCACTGATGGACATTGTCGATCAAACCGGGACAGAGTTGGTGGTACTGGCCAGATATATGCAAGTGCTTACTGATAATTTATGCACCCAATTAAAAGGCCGTGCAATCAATATCCATCATTCATTTTTACCCGGTTTTAAAGGCGCTAAGCCTTACCATCAAGCCCACGTGCGCGGTGTTAAGCTGATTGGGGCAACTGCTCACTATGTGACACCCGATCTTGATGAGGGTCCTATTATCGAGCAATCTGTACAACTGGTTGATCACACTTACAGCGCCGATTCTTTAGTTGCCGTTGGCCGAGATACTGAAACGGTCGCTCTGGCTAAAGCAGTGAAATCTCATATTCAACACCGCGTCTTTTTAGACGGTAATAAAACCGTCGTATTTAAGTAATTCTTCGCATCATCAATAGGCACTCTCGCCGCTATTCCCATCGCGATTGTGCCTTTCTTTTCAAAGCTATTTTTTCTATGACGCGTTGAAACAGCTCAATGTCGCTCATAGATCAGTTACTAAAAGCCTGCGCAACCATACTTTAGACATCTATAGTCAATACAATAAAAGCGCTGTTACTTTGCTTTCAGGCTTTTAGTCTAAGTTAGGAGTTTGCACAATGAGTGATTCTGCCACGCCAACTAAAGCGCGCCGTTCCCGAGGGGGCCGCGCTGCTCGCCAAGCTAAAGCCGCCAGTGATGTGGAACCTATTGTCCCCTACCTCACGCGCAATATTCCCTACTATGAAGTATTGGACGATGATGGTTTAGCATTGATCGAGAAAAATGCCGATACTATTTTAGCCGAAGTGGGCATCGAATTTAGAGACGATGAAGAAGCTTTGCAGATGTGGCGTGATGCCGGTGCCGACGTGCAGGGCCAGTTAGTTAAATTCCCGCGCGGCCTGTGCCGTAAGTTGATTCAAGACAGTGCACCCGCGCAGTTTACCCAACACGCTAGAAACCCGCAGAGAAGCATCGAAATTGGCGGTAAAAACACGGTGTTTGTACCTGCCTACGGCAGCCCATTTGTCTATGATATGGATAAAGGTAGACGTTACGCTACCCTGGAAGATTTCCAAAATTTCGTTAAACTCGCCTATATGTCGCCGAGCTTACATCACTCGGGAGGTACCATTTGTGAACCGGTCGACTTACCGGTGAACAAGCGCCACTTTGACATGCTTTATTCTCACATGAAGTATTCAGACAAGCCATTTATGGGTTCAGTGACGGCCCCTGAGCGCGCGCAAGACTCGGTTGACATGTGTGAGATTTTATTTGGCGACAACTTTTTAGATCCGGCTACCGGCAAGCCTAAAACGTTCCTCATCAGTTTGATCAACGCCAACTCTCCGATGACTTTTGATGACACTATGCTAGGCGCTGCGAAGGTTTATGCCCGTAATAACCAGGCCTGTATCGTCACCCCCTTTATCTTAGCTGGAGCGATGTCTCCGGTGACGGTAGCAGGTACCGCGGCGCAATCGCTTGCAGAAGCGATGGCCGGCATGGCTTTTGTACAGCTAGTCAACCCCGGCGCACCTGTGGTGATGGGCAGCTTTGCCAGTTCTATCTCGATGCAATCAGGCGCGCCAACATTTGGTACTCCTGAGCCTGCATTAGTGCTTTATATCATGGCGGCACTGGCAAGGCGCTTGAAAGTACCCTTTAGGTCAGGCGGTGGTTTTTGCGGTTCTAAACTACCCGATGCACAAGCCGCGACAGAGGCCGCTAACACTTTGCTACCCACGGCACTGGCTGGAGTTAACTTTGCATTGCATACCGCAGGTTGGCAAGAGGGCGGCTTAGTAATGGGCTATGAAAAATTTGTTATGGATACCGATTTGGCAGGCATGATGGCAACAATGCTCAAAGGCGTTGATTTATCTGAAAACGGCCAAGCGATGGATGCTATCGCTGAAGTGGGTCCTGGTAACCACTTCTTAGGGTGCGAGCATACCAAAGCCAATTTTAAAACGGCTTTTTATCGCTCGCCACTGGCGGATAATAACAGTTTTGAGCAATGGGAAGCTGATGGTAGCTTAACGCATGAGCAACGCGCTAATGCACTGTACAAGAAAATGTTGCAAAACTATCAAGCACCGCCGCTTGATCCAGCTATTGACAGTGCACTGACAGATTATATGAGCACCCGTAAAAACTCATTCGCTGATTCCAATATATCCTAGCAACCCGTCGGGCTTAATTTATCTCGTAGATAAAAGTCGATGATTATTGAGCCCGACATCACCCCCACCTCTATCCGCTAAATTAAGAGGCGACTGTTTCGTTTGCCCACCGCGAGAAACTCTGAATAATTCAATCAAAAAACAATCGTTTTTTATATAAACTGTGGTATTTTGTCTACAGTAATTATGTCGTGTTTTGTTTTCTCTTTGTCGCTCTTTCAGTGATTGGTTTCACTCTAATGATTTATTATAACTGACGGAAATCACGGCATTTTTATAAGAACTAGTAATGACAAATCAATAGGTTAAATAACACACACCGCGATGAAAATGCGGTGGTATTCTAAAAATTATAATAAGTCTGACGTTGTATATTGAGAAAAGTATGACAATAAAAAAACCCACAAGAATCGGCTTTTTACTGGTCGACAAATATTCCATGATAGCGATGAGCTCAGCGATAGAGCCTTTGCGCATGGCCAATCGCCTCTCACAAGAAACACTCTATGAGTGGCCGGTCATCACTTTAGACGGCAACCCTGTCGCCGCCAGTAATGGTCTGACTCTCAGCGCTGACCACAGTACAGACAATGTTGGCGAACTCGATGTGCTCTTTATCTGCGCAGGCGTTGATGTCGATGGTGTTTACAACAAGAAATTACAAGCGGCGTTGTGTAAGTTTGATCGCCAGAAAATTAAGCTCGGTGGTTTATGTACTGGCACCTATTTACTCGCTCGCGCCGGGTTATTAAATGGTTATAACTGTACCGTTCACTGGGAAAACTTTGCCAGTATGCGTGAGGAATTCCCCAAAGTTAACATCAAAGATGAGCTCTATGAAATTGATCGTGATCGCTATACCTGCGCTGGCGGCAGCGCCCCTTTAGATATGATGCTAAAGCTGATTGCAGATATTCACGGCGGTAAGTTATCCGCTAATATTTCGGAACAATTTATCTGCGATAGAATACGTGGTGAGCACGACAGGCAGCGTACTCCATTACAGCAACATATTGGCTCGAATCAACCCAAACTCATTGAAGCAATCACTTTAATGGAGTCCAATATAGAAGAGCCGATGAGCATCGACGAACTGTCAGCTTTAGTGGGTGTTTCCAGACGACAACTCGAGCGTTTGTTTCAAAAATACTTGCACTCAGTGCCGACCAGATACTACATGGATCTGCGTTTAAACTGTGCCAAACGGCTATTACTACAAACCGGCAAGTCGGTAATAGACGTCTCGCTCGCCTGTGGTTTTGTATCCCCTCCCCACTTTAGCAAATGTTACCGCGATTACTTTGGCATTCCACCAAGGCAACAGCGACAAAATAAGCTTACTAGTTCTCGTCCTGAAACTGAGCCGTAGCGAGGCTGATCCAATGGCCTGATATGGGTGCTACTAGATATAGGCGTTTAGTTACTCAAAATAATTGTATCTAGTAGTGAGAAAATCTGACTAGTGGGACATCCCCAGTAGGTATCTGTTTCTGAATGGGGACTAGCTAGTTCAGATTATCCTGACTGTATTCGATAGTTGGGCATCAAGTAGCCCACTACCAAAATCGCGCTCAACTTCTACGCGAACGCCGCCTACCAGATGATCGAGTACCGCGAGCAGCAACAGCTTGCACTTTGCGCTCAGGCAGCGTAACCACTTTAGAAAGCTCACAAAACTCATCGGTTAAATGCGGCAGTGCCATCGCTGCTACAAAGTGATCTTGAAAAGCCGCCTCTGTCGCGGTCTCTATTTTTTCAACCCGACGTAATATTCTGCTAATTTCACCGCGCTTGGCTAAATTGTGCAGTGCTATTCGTGCACCCGTACCCGCGGCATTACCCACTGGCTTTACCTTAGAGAGATCACAATCGGGAATTAAACCCAACAACATGGCATATTTCACATCAATGTGGGAGCCAAATGCTCCCGCCAACGAAATACGATCGAGCTGTGTGACTTGCATGTGATTCATTAACAATTTCACACCCGCATAAAGCGCCGCTTTTGCCAACTGAATAGCACGCACATCATTTTGCGTAATGACTAAAGGCTTTTCACTCTCGAGTAAGATATAACTAAAGGTGCGCCCTTGAGCGACAACTCTACTACTGGGCTTATCTGCCTGCTCTTCAATGACGCCATCCGCACTAATAACTCCGGCCAAAAAAAGTTCAGCTATCACCTCAATAATGCCAGAACCGCAAACACCACTGATGGGGATTTTCTTGGTCGCCTGCTCAAAACCGCTGTCGTTTGACCATAAATCACAGCCGATGATTTTAAAGACGGGTTCTAGACTGTCTTTATCAATGCGTACTCTTTCAATGGCACCGACAGCCGCCCGCTGACCGCTGCTGATTTGCGCTCCTTCAAAAGCAGGGCCTGTAGGACTCGAGGCAGCCAATAAACGGTGCTTATTGCCTAGTACAATTTCAGCGTTAGTGCCAATATCCACCAGCAGAGTAACCTCTTCAGCCTGATCCGGCCTTTGCGCTAAAATCATACCGGCTGTATCAGCCCCTATATGCCCAGCTAAACAAGGTAAAATATAGGTGTGTGCATTGGGATGTAAAAATATTTCTAGCTGTGACGCTTTAAGATTCAACGCCAAATCTGTGGTTAATGCAAAGGGCGCTGTGCCCAACGGTGTTGGATCAATGCCTAACAGCAAGTGATGCATTATAGGGTTGCAGACAACACTCATATCAATGATATCATCAACATTAATCGCCGCTTTTTTAGCGACATTAACGGCGAGTTCGTTGAACGCCTCACGCACCACATGGCACATTTCACTATCACCGCCCGGGTTCATCATAACGTAAGACACACGACTCATTAAATCTTCGCCAAAGCGAATTTGTGGATTCATCAATGAGCTACTGGCTAACACTTTACCGCTACTTAATTCACACAAGTGCGCCGCAATTGTGGTTGAACCTAAATCCACTGCTAAGCCATAAAGCCCCAATTTAGTGCCAGGCCAAACAGCAATCACTGTTGCGTACTGCTGCGCGCCTTCGCCTGGCTCAAAATACAGCGCGACACTGATTTCACGCTTGCCTGTCACCAACACCGGTTGTAACTGCTGTATGACTGATAATTCACAGTCATTGATGACAATATCGTACGCATCTTCCAACTGCTGCTGTAATTTGCGTAGATCGGAGGAAGGGTCATCGATATCAGGTTCTGTTAACTTTAGCGTATACAGCTTTACTGCAGGATCTATTAATAACTCTAGGGCTTCGGCTTCTTTGCTAATGTGCTGCTTATGTAATTGCGAGCTCATTGGCACATCTATTACTAAATCCCCCTCTATACGCGCACTGCAACTTAAGCGCTGCCCTTTTGTAAGTGCTAAGTGCTTATTAGACCGTTCAACCTCACTAAAGGCAGAGAGGTTATGCTCTTTGGAGGATATTTTATGCTTACTAAACTCACCAAAACTTGGAGTAACAATACAGCGGCGACAAATTCCGCGACCACCGCAACTTGACTCTAGGTCGACCCCTAAGCGTTGTGCTGCTTGTAATACAGGAGTACCCAGCGCAAACTCTCCGCGCAGACCACTGGGTGTAAACACTACAGTGGCGCTTTTCGTACTCTCCCTCTTATTCTCCACATTACTCTTATGCACGGCGTCTACGGCTCCCTTTGCGACCACCACGTGCAGACTCACCCTCAGCAGCCGGTTCTCTAAAGGCTTTAATCCAATTAGCACAATCAGGATCGCGCCCCATCATGACATCCGCGCCTAACGTGGCGGCAATCACTTCTTTATGTAAAGGGTTAGTAATGGCTGATGTCATACCCGATGCAATCGCCATACTTAAAAACGCCGCGTTGAAACCATCGCGATTAGGTAGGCCAAAACTGATATTAGAGGCGCCACAAGTAGTGTTAACTTTCAGCTCTGTACGCAGGCGATGCACTAGCTTCATTACTTGAATACCTGAATCGTTAATCGCACCTATTGGCATCACTAACGGATCCACCACCACATCACAAGCAGCGATACCGTAATCAGAGGCGCGCTCCACTATTTTTTTCGCCACATTAAAGCGTACATCTGGATCTTGTGAAATACCGGTTTCATCGTTAGAAATAGCCACTACAGCTGCTCCGTATTTTTTCACCAGTGGCAGTACACGTTCCATCTGCTCATCTTCGCCCGTCACTGAGTTCACTAAAGCTTTACCTTTATAAACCGACAAGCCCACTTCTAATGCTTCGACAATAGAGGAGTCTATGCACAATGGAATATCGGTAAATGATTGAATCAATTCAATCACCTCACCTAATATTCTTGGCTCGTCTGCTAACGGTATCCCCGCATTGACATCAAGCACATGTGCACCTGCTGCAATTTGCGCCAGCGCATCCGCTTTAACACGAGAGTAATCCCCCTCTTTCATTTCAGCAGCCAATAACTTACGCCCGGTTGGGTTAATACGCTCGCCTATGATCACAAAGGGCCGTTCAAACCCAATGACGGCTTCTTTTGTCGCTGAACTTAATACTGTATCTGTCATTTCGCTGTACTCTCCTGCAAATGTTGCTGATCGCGACCGGGGAACCAAGGAGTACGTCCTTGTAATACACCCGAGCATTTAATGATATCGGCCACCGACTCTTCTTGACGGTAAGCCATGACATGAACTCCACTAACGCCTTCTATTTCACTAAGCTGTTGAATCAATTCCACGCATAACTCTTGCCCTTCCTTTTTCTGATCACTGGCACCTGCTAAGCGTGTAATCACTGTGTCGGGAATATGAATACCAGGCACATTAGTACGAATCCAAGTGGCTGTTTTTGCAGAAGCCATAGGCCCTACACCAGGCAATATAAAGACTTTTTCGAGTAGCCCCAAGTCCCTTGATCGTGCCATAAACTCTTTAAATCGCGGCACGTCAAAACAGTAATTAGTTTGTATAAACTGTGCGCCTGCCGCTATTTTTTTTGCCAGACGATAAGGTCTAAAATCAAAAGGGGGCGCAAAAGGATTAGAGGCCGCCCCTAAAAAAACCTTAGGAGTAGAGCTAATACTACGCCCCGATAAAAACTCCCCTTTATCACGCATACCTCGAATCGTTTCTAATAACGACATGCAATCTAAATCAAACACCGGTTTTGCCTGTGGATGGTCACCTGCTTGTACGCCATCACCGGTTAGACACAGCATATTGGAGACGCCCATCGCAGCCCCACCTAAGACATCGCCTTGTATAGCAATGCGGTTTTTATCTCGACAGGAAATTTGCATAATAGGTGCATAGCCAATGCGCGTTAACAAGGCGCACATGCCGACACTCGACATATGACAATTGGCGCCTGAGCCATCTGTAGCGTTCATGCCATCAACAAAACCATCAAAGACATGCGCTCTTTTATAAACCTCTTGAGGGTCGGCTGAATCAGGCGGTGCGAGCTCTGAGGTCACGGCGAAAAGCCCCGCGCGCAATACTCGCTCTAATCTTCCCGCTGAGGTATGACCCGGTAAAATAGGTAGCATTTCGCCAGGGGTTGGCTCATCGTGGAAAATCATTTTATTTTAGGCTCTTGGTATTGAACGATTTCTTTGACTCTGGCTAGCCAGGCAGATCGCCCTTGTAGAGACTTATTGACCGGTAGCTGTACCGTAAATATATGATTGGCGGCGCGCATTTTCTGGCTGCCTTGCCAGGCTTCCATCCATACACAACGCATGTTGGGTTCTACCTCGCAATGGCCATTTTCACGCACGCCGCCGCAGGGGCCATTACGCAAGTCTTTAGGGCAATTCATCGAGCACGACATACCGGTCGAGCTCAGCGCACATTGCCCGCACATACGGCAGTCAAACAACACACCTTTACAGAGCTTTTCAAACGCAGCTACGGGTTTCTCAAGACGTGAATAGCCAATTTTCGCCATCAGTGGATGTAGTTGTACCAACAGCTTTTCAAGCGTGTTATAGATCACTTCGAACGCTCTTGCATGTTTGACTGCCCAAAGTCGCATTCTGTACATCAACTTACCCTCGCGATCAAATCTGCTTTAGTGCTATCTGCGCGTTAAATTTTTTAAGGGACTGCCCTAAGTCTCCACTGCCTGAAAAATGATATTGATATTCTAATCCTAATCTTGCAGCGGCTCGTTTTGCCTGTGCTTGTAATTTCTCATCGCACGATTGCGCAATGTATAGCAGTTTCTTGTAATGGCCAAAATACAATGGCTCTAGCTCTGGCTTTCTATCTAATCCCAAGCCTTTAATCACTAATCGATCAAAGTGTCGAACGAGGAAATCGGTTAAGTAAAAAGTGCCCAGCTCTGCTTCATGAAAAATATTAAATTGTGCTGAGCCCGCATAAAACTCATAGCAGTGTGCACCAGGTATGCGTTCAATATGTTGTGCTTGCAGCATGGCATCTAACAAACCGCCGGTACCACAATCGGCATAGGCGACAAAAACTTGTTGCTCTTGCGCAACAGCCTGATCGATCAATATTTGCACTGCTGCACAAATTTTTTGCGGATAATTATGCAGTTCAGCACTGATGCACTGCACTTCAAAATGATCCCAACCGTTAAACTTATTGACCTGTAAGATTTCGCGCATGAGTGCCGAGCAGCAGATAATAACAGCCTTAGCCGGACCGCTGCGCTCAACCTTTTTAACAGCATTCATCACAGGTTTTAAGCCGCTCGTTTCTGAGCGACCATTTCCTTCGCCATATCGACGGTGATCGCCGCATCTCGACAGTAACCGTCAGCACCCACCGCATCCCCAAACTCTTGATTTAGGGGAGCGCCACCGACCAGTACTATGTAGTCATCGCGTATGCCCTGCTCTTTCAAGGTATCGATAACCACTTTCATGTAAGGCATAGTGGTGGTTAAAAGCGCAGACATACCTAGAATATCCGGCTGATGCTCTTCAAGTGCTTCCAGGTATTTTTCAACAGAAATATTAATACCTATATCAATCACTTCAAAACCCGCACCTTCCATCATCATGGCCACTAAGTTTTTACCGATATCGTGAATGTCGCCTTTAACGGTACCTATTACCATCTTTCCGACAGATTCAGCACCCGTTTCAGCCAACAAAGGTCGTAAAATAGCCATACCAGCTTTCATCGCCCCCGCCGCACTAAGTACTTCTGGAACAAATAAAATACCATCCCTAAAATCGACTCCGACAATAGCCATACCACCAACAAGCGCATCATTTAAAACTTTGTCCGGCGTCCACCCTCTGGAAAGTAAAATTTCAGTACCCTCACTAATTTCCTCTGCCATGCCGTCATAGAGATCATCGTGCATTTGCTCTACCAGCTCATCATCATCTAAACTGGCAAGATCTAAGTCTTCTTCTTCATAATTGTCATCAGACATGGCAACATCCTAATCGTATATTTTTAGAGGAAGCGACAAGCAAGTTTAAGACGCCCTGCAGCGGGCTTATGTTCACAAAAATTAAGAGACCATCAGAGATAATACTTGTTTCATCTGTATTTTCTTTGTCAGACAACGGGTAAAGGCCCCGTCATTCACTGGGTTCCCGATCCGCGATCTGACCTCTTAATTATCCACAGAGAACATCTGAGACTTATTCGCTACTTCCTAGTAATTTTCACTTTTAGATTATGTTTACGCAGCTTTTGATGCTGACATTGTAGCGACGAGAATGTGCGAAAAAGCGACAGATAAGAGCAATGCTGTCAAGTTTAGCGAAGAAGCCTATATCATCTTAATTTAATCGATAACACCTAGACGACGAAGAAGTAAACCCCGCAGCTAGTTTGCGAGGCGTTAGGGATGATTAAAGTTTACGTAAACAGCTATCTACCTCAGAACGATCAATGTAGTAGCCGCGCAAATGACGCTCACCACTGGTAGCATCAAAGCCTTTTCGACCATGTAGCACCCGCCTATTATCAAAGATCATCATTTCTCCCGCTCTAAGCTTGAGCGATATCGCATATTTTGGCTGGCGAATACATGTCATTAAATGCTGATAGGCGCTGTAGTATTCAAAGGCGCTATCATTTTCAAAACTGACCGTCTGCGCTAAATGAGCGTTAAAAATGAATTCTTTGAGGACACCTGATTCCTCTTTGATAAGAGGATGGCTATAGCGAATATCACAGTTTTTGTCATAAAAGCGAAAGCCCATTTTTCGGGTACTCAACAATTCATAAAAAGCAGGTTCATGATCACGTAAATCTTCTGCGACCGCAAAGCCGTCAGCCAAGACTGACTCACCTCCTTGAGCTTCATTTTTTATACAGTGCAAAAACTGATAGCCCGGGGGCAGCTCTTGATTGGCTAAGTCGGTATGCAGTGGCAGCTCCACATCAGTATAAGCTAAGTTATTGGGATCAGTTTTATTGAATACCTCGAACATCACGCCAAAATTAGTTTCACGTTTAAAACCTATATTATCACCAAAACTCTCACCACCTAGCTCACCAGCGAGTTCGCTGACAATCACTATGCCATCTTGCTTTAACTGTTTTAGTAGCGCTTTCAACGCAGCTGCATCACTGATACTTGAAGCGGTGAATCTGGAGATAATAAATGAGTCACGCCAACTTTTATAGGCAACTTCCGCACTGTCCACAAGTTGACAATGAACACTGTATTGCTCTAGCAAAGAGCATGGATAAAACGATTCTCCCTCAATATCAGGCCACTGCAAAATAAGGCCCTGTTCATTAAAACTGACATTGCCAGGCTGAATATTTAGATCAATTTGGGTTAAATCAAACAGCCTCTCTTGTGTGTGTAAATGAAACCCCTGCGGGTCAATATCCTTAAGCCATATAAAGGGAAAGTTTGAAGAGTCTCCGCGCTTCCATTGCACAGATACACTATTTATATGTCGTTCTATATCTCGAATCATTATTTAACTTCCTCGCTCACGCAAAGCACACAACCAGCCCTTATAAGAGCATGACATTGCACCATTTTTTTCATATTTAAAACAACACTCACTTGTATTTATCTTTTGATTTCTCGCATTTTCATGCACTGTTATAAACAAAAAAAGAAAAATCAAAAGTCTACACTGCAGCAGTGCTGAAACTTTAAGCGTTTCGCAAGTATGGAGGCGGCCACCAATAAGTGGCCTTTACGTAGGGGGGATTAAACATCATGCAAAACTTTTACTACAAATATTTTAGTGAGTCAACGCCGTTAGCTCCAGTAGGCATAAACTAAGCGGAACCTGAATCGTGATGGGTTAAATTTCCCAGCTATTGACGGCGTATGATTGTTAACACCGTTGATACCAGCACCAGCCACTTAACACAGTGCATATGCGCTAAGTGAGTCAGTTGACCTCCTGTGGATTTATTATAAATTTGTGCTTAGTCAAAATGTTTATTTTGTTCAAAACAATGTAAGCTTTTAGTTTCTGTTAAGCTTTGGTTATTAAATGTTGGCTATAATAGACATGGATAAAATTCATTCAGGTTCAAAAAAACACAAGCTGAAATTCGTCATTTGTACTATAGTTAAACACTTAAGTTTATGCTTTATCTTTTTTCAGAGGTGATATGTCAAAATTACTGATCATTGAAGACAGTGCGATGATGCAAAAAGTCATTAAACACGTAGCAAAAATCGAACTAGATTGCATGTATGACATTGCAGCATCAAAAAAAGAAGCCAAAAGCCTTATTACCTGTAACGATTATTATTTAGCACTCGCCGATTTAAACCTTCCAGATGCGCCCAACGGTGAAGTTGTTGAGACTTTACTAGATGCAGGTATCGCAACCATTGTATTAACCGCTTCTCTTGATGATGACAGAAAAAAAGACATGCTTGATAAAGGTGTGCTCGATTATATTTTCAAAGAAAACAGAGACTCTTACTTCCACGCTTTAAAACTTGCTAATCAGATCAATAGCAACAAAGAAGTCACCGTTTTATTAGCCGATGATTCCGCCATGCTACGTCAGCATATTCGTAAACAACTAGAGAAAATGCTGTTTAACGTTAGAGAAGCGATCAATGGTCTTGAAGCGCTCAACATATTAAAGAGTGATGAAGATATCGGCCTATTGATCACAGATTTTAATATGCCTCAAATGAACGGCATCGATTTAATACGCAGCGTGCGCAAGTTTCGCACCCGTGACAATTTCCCCATTATCGGTCTTTCTTCATCGAATGACCCAACGCTTTCTGCGCAATTTATTAAGCACGGTGCCAATGATTTTTTGATCATGCCATTTATACACGAAGAGTTCCAATGGCGAATCCTGAAGACCATGGAAGAGATTAAACTCATCCAGAAGATTACCGATATAGCCAATCGCGATCATCTTACAAAATTATATAATCGACGTTATTTTTTCGACGTTGCAAACAGATTAATAATACCGACGGATCAAACGCAACCCCCTCTAAACATTGCGCTCATTGACATCGATTTTTTCAAATCAATTAACGACAACTACGGTCACGACAACGGCGATGCTGTTTTAATTCAAATGTCTAACATATTAAAGCAAGCTTTCAAAAACCATACGCTCGCACGTTATGGCGGAGAAGAGTTTATTGTTATGTTTGACAACATCCCTCTGGAGAAGTGCTACCAAGGACTGGAAGCCTTTAGGGAAAAAGTCGCTAATCACAAGTTTAGAACTCGTGATGGAGTCATAGAAATCTCTATCAGCACAGGATTGGCAACCCAGCAGAGTGACTCTTTAGACAAGCTGATTAAATGTGCTGATATAGCGTTGTATAAAGCAAAAGATAATGGACGCAACCAAGTCATTATTTACGATAAAACAACGCAAGGTTGCAGTGAGCCAGTTTCCGCTGAGATCAAAAGACAACAGGCGTAAATCAATGAGTGGCTCTATATTAGCTTCTAGCCGCCTATTCTTTGCAGTAAGCGGTTCGCTTCTTGCACCACAATAGCATGGCGCATAGCCAGAGCTTTCTCATCTTTATCATAGCCGCCACCTATCACTGTAGCCACAGGGATATTGAGCGCTAAGCAACGTTCTAACACATAGCGATCACGCTGGCGAATGCCCTCTACACTGACATTAATAAGACCTAATGGGTCATCAACAAAAACATCAACCCCAGCATCATAGATGATAAAATCAGGTTCACTGAGTGTAATCGCCTGCTCAAAACCCTCTGTCATCATTTGTAGATATGTCTCATCATCGGCAGCAACAGGTATATTAATATCTAGATCACTCACCGCTTTTCGCGCGGGGAAGTTTTTTTCACAGTGAATAGAGCACGTAAAAGCCTGAGGATTTGCACTTAAAATCCTGGCAGTGCCATCCCCTTGATGCACATCGACATCAAAAATGAGCACCTTTTTTACTACGCCCTGCGCTAACAAGCTATTTGCGGCAATAGCCAGGTCATTCAAAATGCAGTATCCAGAGGCAAAGTCATAGTGGGCATGATGCGTGCCTCCCGCTAAATGACAGGCAATAGAGTGTTTAAGGGCTAAATGACAGGTCAATAAGGTACCCACAGGAGAGATAAGTGTGCGTTTTAAAAGACCTTCACTCCAGGGTAACCCCATTCGCCGAAGCTCTTTTTTATCCTGATTATTTTCAACAAAACGCGCTAGATATTCAGGGCAATGTGCCTGCTCTAACAGCGATAATTTGGCTCTAGCGGGTCTATATATATTCGTTTTAGTCGCTATGCCCTGCTCACTCAAACACTGGTGCAACAAACGAAACTTTTGCATGGGAAAACGGTGTTTTTCGCTAAAATCATAGCTGTAATCAGGATGGGTAACTAAAGGTAATAACATACAGTGCTAATCTCAAGGTCTGAATATAAATTGACGTTAAACGCTCTCGCCGAAAACAGGGAGAAGAATCTCTTGGATGAGTTTAGCTAGACTTATTCAGCGCTAATAAATCCAATAGTTCACTAAACGCGTATACTGACATAACAGTATTAGCATTGCAGTATATATAGATCATCAAAGTACGCGGAGTTACTTTTACCTTTGCTTTACCTCAGGATAGCTAATAAAGTGAGTTAAGCCTGATGATTTCAATATAGCCTATTTACCGCTCAGAAGGCGGCCCGAAAACAGACAGCCCTACTGCGACTAAGTTAACTTGTCCTCACATAACCTTACCCTCACGACGATCGCAGTTATCGGGCAGCCTCCTAGTGACAAACTAACGGAGTATTTATGAATGAAATTTTGGAACTTCAGAGCGGCCAAGTGGCTTTTATCAGCAGCTTAATGGCAGGGTTTTCTTTTTCAATTGCCATACAAATTATCAGGATCAGTCGTCAACACAAGCTTTCCCCTGTGTGTTTCAGCTTTTTTGCACTGGCCGGTTTCGCCTTTCTTATTGCACTTTACACTGATGTTAGTCTAAATTTGCGCGTACTAGGAACACAAGATTTTTCAGAAGATTTACTTCTAGAAATCCGCCACATCAGAAATATTGCCACCGCATTTGCCACCAGTGCATTTTTCCTATTCACCCTATCGGTAGGTTTGGTTGGTTGGCTGATATCAAGACTCACAGGTATTATCTCTAGCCTCTTAGCTTTATTAACGTTCGCCGTATTAGCTTATACTCGATACTTCATAATTCATCTACCTCTGTAGGATATAGCCTTCACATGAATGATATTTTCAATGGTCAAATTTTATCGGTATCTGAACTAACCTCAGCAGTTGATAAAACCTCTGAAGCGCTTTTATTCGCCGCTATAGAGTTACTCAACGATAACGTGGTGCTGCATCTTCCTGATCATTTTAAAAACA
>Ga0105354_1001244_pt1 | contig 15779 bp, 10 predicted proteins | sample GOMGulsemesocosm_FD_83658 | JGI IMG/M metagenome (GOLD analysis project Ga0105354, IMG submission 83658) | Methane-oxidizing microbial communities from mesocosms in the Gulf of Mexico - GOM9B Gulf of Mexico | ecosystem: Environmental > Aquatic > Marine > Cold seeps | place: USA: Gulf of America...
AAAAAGTTGCTTTAGGTTTTAAATAAAATACTATCTTTAATATCCTCAAACGAAATTACTTTTTTTTTATCAGATACATATAATGTATGATAAGAAAGTTGTTTTATTTAAGGTATAATAACTAAATAAGGCATAAAACATAAAATATTTAAATGGAATTTAATCAAGTTGACATTCACACTTCGTTAAAAAAACACTTTGGGTTTTCACAATTTAAAGGATTACAGGAAGGTGTAGTTAAAAATGTATTAGAAGGAAAAGACACTTTTGTTATTATGGCAACTGGTGGAGGAAAATCGTTGTGTTTTCAATTACCAGCATTAATGAGAGAAGGAACTGCAATAGTAGTTTCTCCATTAATAGCATTAATGAAAAATCAAGTTGACGCCATTCGAGGGATTTCTTCTGAAAAAGGAATTGCTCATGTTTTAAATTCTTCTTTAACTAAAACGGAAGTTAAACAGGTAAAGGAGGATATGACTAATGGTATTACAAAGCTATTGTATGTAGCGCCAGAGTCATTAACTAAGGAGGAAAATATTGAGTTCTTACGTTCAGTGCCAATTTCATTTATGGCTGTAGATGAAGCACATTGTATCTCTGAATGGGGGCATGATTTCAGACCAGAATACAGAAATTTAAAGAGTATTATAAAAAAAATAGGAGACAATATTTCAATTGTAGCACTTACTGCAACAGCAACTCCTAAAGTACAGGATGATATCACAAAGAATTTAGGAATGCCAAAAGCGGAAGTTTTTAAGGCAACTTTTAACCGTCCTAATTTATATTATGAAGTACGTCCAAAAACTAAAAATGTAGATGCCGATATTATTCGTTTTGTGAAGCAAAATGAAGGTAAAAGTGGTATTGTATATTGTTTAAGTAGAAAAAGAGTTGAGGAATTGGCTCAAGTTCTTCAAGTGAATGGTGTAAAGGCAGTACCATATCATGCAGGTTTAGATACTAAAACTAGAGCAAAACATCAGGATATGTTCTTGATGGAAGACACAGATGTAGTTGTGGCGACTATTGCTTTTGGAATGGGAATAGATAAACCAGATGTTCGTTTTGTAATACACCATGATATACCTAAGAGTATAGAAAGTTATTATCAAGAAACGGGTCGTGCTGGTAGAGATGGTGGAGAAGGACATTGTTTGGCATTCTATGCTTATAAGGATATAGAAAAGTTAGAGAAATTTATGGCTAATAAGCCAGTTGCTGAACAAGAAATCGGACATGCTTTATTACAAGAAATGGTTGCGTTTTCAGAAACTTCAATGTCAAGGCGTAAGTTTATATTGCATTATTTTGGGGAAGAATTTGATAGCGAAAATGGAGATGGTGCGGATATGGATGATAACATGCGTAATCCAAAAAAGCAACATGAAGCTCAGGATGAACTAAAAATTCTTTTGGAAACCATAAGTTTAACAAAGGAGAAATATAAAGCTAAAGATATTGTTAGTACGCTATTAGGAAATAAAAATGCACTAATATCTTCTCATAAAACAGATCAGAAACCATTTTTCGGAAAAGGAAAAGGGAAAGATGGGGTGTATTGGATGGCCTTGATACGTCAAGCAATAGTAGCTAAGTTTATTAAAAAAGATATTGAAACATACGGAGTTATTCGTTTGACAGAAAAGGGAGATCAGTTTATGGAAACTCCAGAAAGTTTTATGATGACTGAGGACCATATGTATGTTGATGAAGGTACTGATGGTGTAATGGTTGCCTCAAAAGGGAGTGACGTTGCTGCAGATATGCAGTTGATGAAAATGTTGAAGGGGTTACGTAAAACGGTAGCTCATAAATTAGGGGTGCCACCTTTTATTGTTTTTCAAGATCCTTCGTTAGAGGATATGGCATTGAAATATCCTATTAGTATTGAAGAATTAAAGAATGTGCATGGTGTAGGAGAAGGTAAGGCTAAGAAATACGGAAAGGAATTCGTGAAATTAATAGCACAATATGTAGACGATAATGATATCGAACGTCCGGATGATTTGGTTGTAAAAAGTACTGGGGTTAATTCCGCTCTAAAACTATATATCATACAAAACGTAGATAGAAAATTACCCTTAATAGATATTGCTGCTGCTAAAGGAATGACAATGACTGAGTTCATTAAAGAAATGGAACAAATTGTATATTCTGGAACCAAATTGAATTTGAATTATTGGATTGATGATCATTTGGATGAAGATCAGCAAGAAGAGATTCATGAATATTTTATGGAAGCAGAGACTGATAAGATCACAGATGCAATTGAAGAGTTTGAAGGAGATTACGATGATGAAGAGTTGCGATTATACCGTATTAAATTCATTAGTGACGTAGCTAATTAATAATACTTTTCATTTGAGAGTTCATAAAAAAATACAGCTCGAAAAAGGGCATAGTATTAAAAAAAAATTGTTGCAATGGAGTCAGCAGTTTCGAGAGGTTGTTTGGTTGGATTCTAATGAGTTTCAACAAACCTATTCGAGTTACGATGCTGTTTTGGCAGTCGATGCCTTTACAATATTACAAACCGATGCTACTGAGGCATTTGATAAGTTAAAAGAATACCAATCACATACTAAGGATTGGTTGTTTGGATATTTAACGTATGATTTAAAGTATGATACTGAAAATTTGAAATCATCTAATTTTGATGGGCTTGATTTTCCTGAATTGTATTTTTTTCAGCCCAAAAAAGTATTTCTTTTAAAAGGTGATGTTTTAGAAATTCAATACTTACATTTTGTAGATGATGAATTAGAAGACGACTATTCTGAGATTATGGCTGTTAATAATCAGTCAGTTAAGTTTGAAGAAAAAAAAGACCCAATAAAGATTAAACTTCGAATGACAAAGGATAGTTATTTTGATAAGTTTCAAAAAATCCACAATCATATTTGCAGAGGAGATATTTACGAAATAAATTTTTGTCAAGAGTTTTATGCAGAAAATACTGAGATTGATGCGTTGGATGTTTATAGTAAACTAAATGCTATTTCCAATCCGCCTTTCGCTACGTTTTTAAAATTAAATGATAAATATTTACTTTCAGCTTCACCTGAGCGCTATGTAAGAAAAGAAAGTACATCAATTATATCTCAGCCTATAAAAGGTACTGCAAAACGTTCGTTAAATCCTATTGAGGATGAACAGTTAAAAATAGACTTAGCGCAAGATGAAAAAGAGCGTTCAGAGAATATTATGATCGTTGATTTGGTGCGTAATGATTTGTCAAAAACAGCGACCAAGGGAAGTGTGAGTGTTCCAGAGTTGTGTAAGGTATATTCTTTTGATCAAGTGCATCAAATGATAAGTACTGTTACTTCAGAGGTGCCACATAATAAGAGTCCTGTTGAGGTACTGCGAACAACCTACCCTATGGGGAGTATGACAGGAGCTCCGAAAGTATCGGCAATGAAAATAATTGAGGAGTTAGAAGTAACAAAACGTGGGTTGTATTCAGGATCTGTAGGGTATTTTACACCGGATAATGATTTTGATTTTAATGTAATTATTAGAAGTATTTTGTATAATAAATCAAACAAATATGTTTCTTACTCTGTAGGAGGTGCGATAACAGTTAGAGCAACAGCCGAAGCGGAATATCAAGAATGCCTAATAAAAGCAAAGGCAATGCGTGAAGCGTTATTGAATCAAGAATGATGAATGTTGATTTTTGAAGTAAGAAGTTATTTATGTCAGTTTATCCAGTTATCTACTGGGGTATTTCTTTAAAAAACATAAGAAAATAGTGTAGCGAATTATTAGCGTATAAATAATTGATGAACTTTGAAACCTAAAACCTGAAAAACCACTTTTTTATGTTAGATAAATTCAAGAAACACATTGATCAAAACTTATCTTTTTTAACAAAAGGGAAACTGTTATTGGCAATTTCTGGAGGGATTGATAGTGTTATTTTAGCGCATTTATTGCATGAAATGAAATTGAATTTTTCGTTGGCTCATTGTAATTTTAAATTGCGTTATGAAGATTCTGATAAAGATGCCGTTTTTGTTGCTGATTTAGCAGGGAAGTTAAAAATTGAATGTCATACTATTGAATTTGATACAATTTCATATGCCGAAGAGAATAAGTTATCTACTCAAATGGCGGCAAGGGAGCTACGTTATAATTGGTTTGATGAATTAATTTCGAAACATAAGTATGATTATGTATTAACGGCGCATCATACAAACGATAATATTGAAACAGTGCTTATAAACTTAACTCGAGGAGCAAGTTTACAGGGCTTAACTGGGATTCCTGAAATAAACGGAAATATAGTTCGTCCGTTACTACCTTTTACTAGAGTTGAAATTGAACAGTATACAATAGCTAATAATATTTCATGGAGAGAGGATGAAAGTAATCAATCTACTAAATACTTCAGAAATAAAATTCGCCATGAAGTGGTTCCTGTATTGGAGGAATTAAATCCGAGTGTATTGGAGACATTTAATACGCATTTATCATATTTGAAATTAGAGAAAAAAGTACTCGATAATCACTTTGAAAATGTGAAAAATGAGGTGTCTTTTTTTGAGGCTGATGTATTTAAGATTGACATTAAAAAGCTTAAAAAACATAAAGAATACAAAGCCTATTTGTACTATATGCTTAAGGGGTGTTGTTTTATGGAATGGTCTGATATAGAAGGGTTAGTGAGTGGTCAGTCGGGTAAATTTGTAAGTTCAAAAACACATAGATTGATAAAAGATAGAGATTTTTTATTATTAGAAGAAAAGGGCTTACATTTACAACAATTAAGAGTAGAAATAAGCAAAGAAATCACTGAAATTGACATGCCTATTGATATGAGTTTTGAGTTTGTTAACCAGGTAGGTTTTTCAGCTAAAAAAAGTATTTATGTGAATGCAGATATGTTAGAATATCCATTGTATTTACGTAAGAAAAATGAAGGGGATTCTTTTTATCCATTTGGAATGAAAGGAAAAAAGAAAATAAGTAAATACTTCAAGGATGAAAAAATGTCTTTGATAGAAAAAGAAAATAGTTGGTTGTTATGCGATGCTAACGATACAATTATTTGGATTGTAGGCAGAAGAGCTGATAACAGGTTTAAGGTAGAAGCTAAGACCAAAAGAATATTAAATATTAAAATAGACTAGATGAAGAATTTTTTAAGCGTATTAGTATTGAGTTTCCTTTTTATAGGAACGAGTTATGCGCAATTTGGATTTCAAGAGCCAGTAACTTGGAAAACTTCTGTAGAAAAGATCAATGAAGAAGAGTATTATTTAGTTTTTAAAGCTAAAATAGCCGATAAATGGCATATGTATTCTCAGTTTTCTGATGAAAATGGTTCAGGAAAATTAGAAATAGAAAGTGAAGAAGTAGATTCCTTGTTTGTGTTTGATGGAAAGGCATTAGAAAGTACTGTTCATAAAGCATATAATGAAACTTTTAAGGTAACTGAAACTTTTTTTGAAAAGGAAGCTGTTTTAAAACAAAAAATAAAAGTACTTAAAAAAGTAAATGAGTTAGAAGTTTCTGTTTTTGGGCAAGTTTGCAAGGACGCGTGTATTTTATTAAATGAAACATTTACGTTTCATTTAGATAAAGCGGTTGCATTAGGGGCTACTACCTTAGGAAATGAAGCGCATACTGATAAGAAGCCTGAGGTTAAGAAGTCTGTAACAAAACCGAAGAAGGAAGAAAAAGGATTATTAAGTTTGTTTATTCTTAGTTTTATTGGTGGTTTAGCGGCATTGTTTACTCCTTGTGTGTTTCCAATGATACCTATGACGGTGAGTTTCTTTACGAAGCAAAGTAAAACGAAAGCAGCTGGAATTAAAAATGCAATTATTTACGGATTAGCCATTATTGCTTTGTATGTATTGTTAGGAACTGTGGTTACTGCAATTTTTGGAGCTGATGCGTTAAATGCACTATCAACAGATCCGTGGTTTAATATTATCTTTTTCTTTATACTAATAATCTTTGCAGCTTCATTTTTAGGAGCGTTCGAAATAATGTTACCAAATTCATGGGCGAATAAAGTAGATAGGCAAGCTGATAGAGGAGGTTATGTAGGGATATTTTTTATGGCTTTAGCATTGGCAATTATATCATTTTCTTGTACTGGACCAATAGTTGGTACTGCGCTGGTTGCTGCGGCAGGAAAAGGAGGGATTGCACCAATAATTAGTATGTTAGGTTTTTCGTCTGCTATAGCGCTTCCTTTTACGTTATTTGCAATGTTTCCAGGTTGGCTAAATTCTTTGCCAAAGTCTGGTGGTTGGTTGAATACGGTAAAGGTAGTATTAGGTTTTTTAGAGCTGGGATTGGCATTTAAATTTTTGTCAAATGCCGATTTAGTATTGGACCTTCATTGGTTGGAACGTGAAACATTTTTAGCAATATGGATTGCAGTATTTGGAGCCTTAGGATTCTATTTATTTGGGAAAATAAAATTGCCACATGATTCTCCTTTAACACATATATCAGTAGGAAGATTGTTTTTAGGGTTGCTTACTTTTACTTTTGTAATATATTTAATTCCTGGATTATGGGGGGCACCATTAAAGTTAATAAGTGGTTTCCCGCCACCACAAAATTATAGTGAATCGCCTTATGGGGTTGGGTTTACAAAACTAGGAGGAGGAGTTTCTGTTCATGAAGAGCTTCCGGAACATGCTGAGTATGGTCCGCATGATATTATTGCTTTTACTGATTATGATGCTGGTATGGCATATGCTAAAAAAGTAGGGAAACCTGTATTTTTAGATTTTACGGGTAAGGCATGTGTAAATTGTAGAAAAATGGAAGAAAAGGTATGGTCTGAGAAGAAAATACTTAAAAAATTACGTGATGATGTAGTGCTAATTTCTTTATATGTTGATTATAGAAAGGCTTTGCCTAAGAGTGAGCAATATGTATCAAAAGTTACTGGTAAAAAAGTAAAGACGATAGGAAATAAGTGGAGTGATTTTCAAATGAAAAAATTTGAAACGAATGCACAGCCGTATTATATAATATTAAATAATGAAGGTGGTAATTTATCAGAGCCTATAGGGTATACTCCTGATGCCAATGAATATAATGTTTGGTTGCAATCGGGTATTGATAATTACAAAAAATAAAAGAAATATAGTTAAGTTAATATAATGTGAAGAGGAGCTTATCTAGGCTCCTCTTTTTTTGTGTAAAAGCCGATAGTTTTTGAAGAAGTTGCGAATATAATATGCAGTAATACTTGTGTGGCTTGATGTTTATTTATATTATTAATTAACTTTTTTATCCAAAGGGTTAAGATAAATTTATTTATTGTTAGGTTGAACTCTATCTAATACGGGGGGCTTTTGGCTAATGCTTAAGACAAGCTAAGGGTGAAATCAAAATTTGTTTTTATAAGGCTTAGGTACTTCGTCTTGGCTCAGTACGGGCGAAGCTATCATTGACGGATTTACGTTTCTATGGTCAGTTCGAGTAATTTTTATATAGTGAAACGGAATGAGAAATAGTCTGCCTATAACTTGATTGCTGGTGAATCAATACTTTTCGATACAAAATTACTTTCCATTGCATCTCAAATAATTTCACTCGAAGTGACGTGATTCTGTCATTATCTCTTGTTAAAAAAATTGAAACGTCTCAGTTTGACGGTGTTTGTATTATAAGGAATTATTTTTTTTTAAAGACTAATCAAAATACTGTTAAAGAGCGAATTTATTTAGCGAAAATGAGTGAATTTGGGAATAGTAGTGATTTGGGTGTGTAGAAAATGTTTTAAGCTATATTTAAGCTGATTTCTTAGAGTAGTGTCAGGGTGAACTTTAATGAACGGGAATAATAAAAAAGCACATTTCTTTCTAAGGAAATGCGCTTTGTATAAACTTAAACTATTGGGGGTTAGTTCAGTTTAGCTAATAATTGTTGGGCCTTTGTATTGTTGTAATATGAGTTGTCTATAATTAATTTTAATGTTTTTTTGGTGCTAACAATATCTTTTTGTTTTAAAGAAGTTAGAGCTAAATACCAGTGTGCTTTGTTTTTATCTAAGGCGTCACTATTCTTAAGTGTGTTAAATATGTGTTTAGCTTTTGAGTACTGTTTTAATTCTAAATGACACATTCCTTTGTATAGAAGAGGATTTGCCGATTTTGATTTGTATTTTTCGCTATATAACTCAAGTGATCTAACAGCTCCAAGATATTGTTTGTCTGTAAATAATTTTTCTGCATCAGATAGTAACTTATCAGCGTCGCTTCTTTGGGTTAATGATGGTAATTCTGATAAGTTACTATAGTCTGCATACAAGTTTTCTGGGGTGTTTTGATTACTTGTAAAAGTATAACTAAAAGCTATTAATAATGCTAAACTAGCTGCAACTCCGTACCATCGGTAACGTTTAATTGGGGTGATTGAGTTGCGTTTATACTTGTTGCTAGCATTATTAATTGCTGCTTTCATTTTTTGTGCGTCATCACTTAATAAATACTCTTGGTAGGCAATACCGTCATTATTGAGTATTTTAATGTCCTCCCAGGCTTCAGTTTCATGAAGTGCAAATAAATTTTTATTTATCCTAACTTCTTCTGCTAAATCGTGGTCAGTAAATAATTGCTTTTCAAATACAATTAAATCTTCTCTAGATAACCTATTGTTTAGGTAATCGTCAATCATTTGGTCTCTGCTTGCATCGTTCATAAGGCTTGTGTTTTATATGTTAAAAGGGGCTAATTTAAATGTCGCTTACATATTAATATGTAGTTGGTGTTCACTTATATATTCCTTTTTTTGTGCTTTTGTTACCCATTTTTTTTAAGTTTTTTTAATTTATTTCTAAATAATTAAAAAATAAACGGATTAGTCATTGATTTTAAAGATTTTTTAGTTTTTTATATAAAGCATCTTTTTGAATTAGCTTGGTTAGTTTGGCTTTGCATTTAAAAATACGTTGCCTAACAACAGTTTCTGAATTGTATCCTAAATCTTCAGCAATTTCTTTATGTTTTCTTTTTTTAAGGTATAAGGAGAGTACTTTTTTGCAATTATCTGAAAGTAGATTGAAGTTTCTTAAATACACTTCTCTACGATCGTTTTCAAGTATTTCTAATGCCATAATTTTGGCATTGCTTTCATCAGAAACTTCTTTTACTTCAGCTTTTGTAGCCCATTTTTTCCTGAAATTTAATTCTTTTAACCAAAGATTCTTACAAATACCATAGAGATACCATTCAAAATTAGCAACAGGTTGGTAGTTCTTTACTTTAGATTTTGTGGTAACATGTAATAGCGCTCTTTGAAAAATATCTTCTGCATCTTCTTGGTTTCCACTATTATTTCTAATGTATTTTCTAACCGAAGGGTAAACTAATTCGTAAATTTCTAAAATACCTTTAGAGTTACCAGTGACTAAGGAATTGAATAAGTTTTTTTGTTCGGTCATGCAATCATTTTAATGAATGGATTGGAGTAAAGCTAAATATTTTTTTTAATAAAATGTTGAAAATAAAATAAAAATAAATGGGTAACACTTTCCACTTTATAGGAACTATAAAGTGGGGACTCGATTATTCTGTCTCTTTTTTAATTCTAACCAATAATTTCAAAAACCATGAAAAATTTTACTCAAGTATTCGCATTATTAGTTTTATTAACATTCACAAGTTGTACTATTGACGATGACAACTATGATGTTATCAATGAACAAGAAAAAAGTATAGCAACAAACAGCTATAAAACCGCAACAATAACTTATGAATCTGGTATTAATAACATAGCTTTAGATGGGGTGAAGCAAGAACTAAAGGTACGAAAAATAGTAAAACTAACTAATAATCAGGAGGCTTGGGTAATGAATACTAGTGAGAGCACTCGTTATTTAGAAGATTTTTTACTATTTACTGATGGTGTTTTAGATGTTGAAGTAGTTGAAGGGAATTCTATATTAAATGAAGAAGGAAAAGATGGGGATTCAACAGGAAATGGAGATACTGATAGTGTAGAAGAAAGAGATGGGAATTCGACAGGAAATGGAGATACTGATAGTGTAGAAGAAAGAGATGGGGATTCAACAGGGAATGGAGATACTGATAGCGTAGAAGAAAGAGATGGGGATTCAACAGGGAATGGAGATACTGATAGCGTAGAAGAAAGAAATGGAGATTCAACAGGGAATGGGGATACTGATAGCGTAGAAGAAAGAGGTGGAGATTCAACAGGGAATGGAGATACTGATAGCGCAGAAGAAAGAAATGGAGATTCAACAGGGAATGGAGATACTGATAGCGCAGAAGAAAGAAATGGAGATTCAACAGGGAATGGAGATACTGATAGTGTAGAAGAAAGAGGTGGAGATTCAACAGGGAATGGAGATACTGATAGTGAAGAAGAATAGTATAGAAGCTATCTCATAAAGTGAGTCGTAATAATTAGATTGTTAATAATAAAAAAGTTAATTAAGTGTTAAAATTTGAAGGAATAATTAAATCAACGATAAAAGGTTTTTTTATCAGGTTAAATACAGGTGTAGCTTATTGACTTATCAGTAATATATTCTATTTTTGATATAAATAAATCAACACTCAACTATTTTTGTTTTTAAATAAAAACATATTCTGTCTTTTTTTAGTCATTTCAATATCATCTTTCTCTCAAAAAAAGGAGAAAGATGATATTGATTTTTTTCTAAAGTCTAAATCTACTTTTCTGCAAAAGCAGAAGGCTGTAGATTCTATTGCTACGCTGAATAATTACTCAGAAGAAAAACTTTCTCTTTTATATCATAGTTATGCAAGTTTATTATTTAAAAAAGGGAGTGTGAATAAAAGTATATCTTATTTAAACAAAGCAATTGTTTTGAGAAAGAAAAATCAGGATAATGATTTAACTTCATTAAAGAAAAGCTTATTTAATTTAGGGTATTATTTAAGAAAATCTGGTAATTATTTTATGTCAATAGAGATATTTAAAGAGTTAATATCTCTGCCAGAAAAAGGTAGGCTATGTATTAAAGCTTATTCAGAATTGATTACACTGTATTATAGAGTAGGGGATTTTGAAAAAAGTATTAATTATTTTCAAAAAACTACTGATTATTATATTTCAAAACAAGATTTTGAAAATTTATATAAAAATTATATGCGTGTATCTAGGGTGTATGCTTTAATGGATTCAAATAAGTATAGTGAAGAAATTATCATGTATTTGCACAAAGCAGATTCGTTACAAAGTTATACAACAATAACGAAACGTGATAAGGTTTTAATTTATATTGAATTTGGTAATGTTTATGAGGAAATAAACGAAAATAAAAATGCTTTGAGTTATTATCAAAAAGCTTTAGTTCAAAGTAAAGGACTCAATGATTCGAGTTCAATGTCAATGCTTAATAATAACATAGGAGAATTATTTTTAAAAGACTCTCTATTTACTCAAGCAAATGAAGTTCTTCAGAAAAGTATTTTATTTGCAAGAAAAGATACTTATGCAAGGGCATTTGTATATAATACTTATGGAGGATATTATACTGATTTAAAAAAATTTGATAAAGCAAAAAAATATTTTGAAAATGCTATTCAATTATTAATCAGTGGTAATGAAACAGATGATTATATAAATCCAACTATTGATGATCTGTCTCTTAAACCAAATAAATTAAAGTTGTTTGATTTCATATATCAAAAAGCGTCTTATTGGAAAGAACGGTATAATAACGAGAAGCAAGAAGAATATTTAAGTAATGCTTTACAAGACTATAAATTAGCAGATCAGTTATTAGATGTAATTAGGTTTGACAGTACTGAAAAAACGTCTAAGTTATTTTGGAGGGAAAAAGGAGCCAGTCTCTATATGAAAGCTGTTGAAGTTTCTTATTTACTAAATGATGCGGAGAGTGCTTATTTTTTTATGGAAAAAAACAAGGCCCTGTTGCTTTTAGAGGAACTGAGTGATCAGCAGGCAAAAGTGGTTAGTAATTTACCACAAGAATTAATTGAACGTGACTTTGTGTTCAAACAAAAAATAATAGAAGCAGAAGAATCTAATATTGGTGATAAAGCAGATATTGTATTTGAGTTGAAAAGAAGTTATGAGCAGTTTAAAGATTCTTTGGCAACAAATTACCCAGCCTACTCAAAACTAAGAAAATCACTACCGGTTTTAAGTCTTCAAAACCACAAGACTAATTTTATTAATGAAGATTCTGCTACGTTGCAGTTTGTTATAAATGAAAACGAAGCCTATGGATTAGCAATTACGACAACTGATGCTGCATTATATCCTATAAATGATGGAGTGATCTTGCAAAAAGAGATAAGGGAGTTAACAGAGCAGTTGCAACATTCATTCAATACACAGAAGGAGGTTGATGCGTATGCGAAAAATGCGAATTCAATTTTTAAAAAATTAATGCCAGACAGTATTTTCGAGAAGCTTAAGAGAAAGAAGTTAACTATTGCTGCTGATGGGATAATTCAAAACATTCCTTTTGAAGCATTGATTACTAATATAGAGAATCAAAACTCCTATTTAATTAAAAACAATGAAGTGAATTATGTGTATTCTTTTTCATACTTGTTGTCCAATAATAAAAAACGTAGAAATCCTGAGCACACTTTTTTAGGATTTGCGCCTGAGCAATTTCAAGATAAATCATTAGCGGTGTTGCCTAACTCCATAAATGAAGTAACAAGTATCAATTCAATTTTTTCTGATAAAATGTTTGTAAATAAGCAAGCGTCAAAATCAAATTTTAAATCAAATTTTGAGAATTACAAAATAGTACATCTTGCTACGCATTCAGGGTCGAGTAATACCGAAAAACCATGGTTGGCTTTTAGTGATGAAAAGGTGAATTTAAATGAAATTTACGCAACACAAAATCAAGCCGATTTAGTAGTTTTAAGCGCATGTAAAACATCTCAAGGAGAGCTGAAAACAGGTGAAGGGGTTATGAGTTTAGCAAGAGGGTTTTTCTTTTCAGGAACAAATAGTGTGGTTTCTACATTATGGAATATTAACGACAAGACAACACAAGAAATAATGCATTCTTTTTATACTAATATTAAGAACGGGCAAACGAAATCAAAAGCATTACACGAATCAAAATTAAAGTATTTATCTTCAAATGAAGGATCAATGGCTTCTCCTTTTTATTGGAGTTCTTTTGTGTTAATAGGTGATTCAGGTATTGTTTCTATTGACGATAATTTTAGCTTGACACTACCGATTATTCTATTAGTTGTTTTGTTATTAATTATAATGGGGGTATATTTTAGGAAGAAACGTAATAAATAAATTATCAGGAAATTATTTATTAGGAGGTTTTATATCTTAGTGCAAGCTCAATAAACATAAAAATATATTCTATGTAGGCTTGTAAGATTTATGAAGTGCATTTTTTGAGAGGAGCAAGAATAATAATAGGAGTAAATATTTTTGAAAGAGTTGGGGGAATTTAGGAGGATTGTTTGAGAATGCAATAAAAGAGAGTAATTATAGAATATCAGTAATATAATTCTTTAATCTATTTAGATCCTTTTTGAATGTGTTATATGTCTAAGTTATTGTGGTTCTTTTGAAAAAAAGAATTATTTTTGCTTAAAATTAACTTAAAATTAAAATTATGAAAAAATTTATTCAATTATTCAATTATTCAATTATTCGCATTATTAGTAGTGTTTGCATTTGGTAGTTGTACTGTAGAAAATGACGATTACAATGCTGTTGTAAATGAAGAGCAAGGAGTAGCTGACACAATAGGGGATGAAGAAACAGAAGGAGATGAAGAAAGAGTAGCTGATACAATAGGAGATGAAGATACAGAAACAGAAGAAGAAAGAGTAGCTGATACAATAGGAGAAGAGTCAACATCAGGAGATGATGAGTAACATAGTTAAATATGATAATATTTAATAAACGGTGTAAGTTTTAAAAACCTCGAGGTTGAATTCAATCTCGAGGTTTTTTTATGGATTAAATTTAAATGCGGTTGTGAACTAGTTATTTTTAAAGAATAGCTTTTATTTCTCATTTGGGCCACACTACTATTGGTGGATTCAAGTCATAACTACAACACTATGGTTTTGCTTAAAAAAAAGGAATAAAAATAGTTTTGATATTGATTCTTTAAAATAAAAACAGATTAGGCAAATTATTAAAAAAAAATGTACCTTAGTGAGGCCCAAAAAATAAAAACCATTTGTCTATGCTTGTTAAAGTTTATGGAAGTGCATTTTTTGGAGTTGAAGCAACTACAATAACAATAGAAGTAAATATTGTAAAAGGAGTTGGTTATCATTTAGTAGGTTTGCCAGATAATGCAATAAAAGAAAGTAATTATAGGATTGCTGCTGCACTACAAAACAATCAATATAAAATACCGGGTAAACGAATTACGATAAATATGGCTCCTGCCGATTTACGTAAAGAAGGGAGTGCGTATGATTTGCCTATAGCCATGGGGGTATTAGCCGCTTCTGGGCAAATTAAATCAGAAGATATAGGTTCGTTTTTAATCATGGGGGAGCTTTCATTGGACGGAAGCTTACAGCCTATTCGTGGAGCTTTACCAATAGCTATAAAAGCGAGGGAGGAAGGCTTTAAAGGATTGATTTTACCAAAGCATAATGTAAAGGAAGCTGCAATAGTAAATGAACTAGAAGTTTACGGAGTAGAAAATATATTGGAGGTAATAGAGTTTTTTGATAAGGGACATGAGTTAGAACGAACTATTATTGATACTCGAGAAGAGTTTAGTAAAGGTTTAGATTTTCCGGAATTTGATTTTTCAGACGTTAAAGGGCAAGAGTCCATTAAACGATGTATGGAAATTGCAGCGGCTGGTGGCCATAATATTATTTTAATAGGCCCTCCAGGAGCAGGAAAAACCATGTTAGCGAAACGACTTCCGTCTATATTACCACCAATGACCTTATATGAAGCACTAGAAACTACTAAAATTCATAGTGTAGTCGGGAAGGCAAAGGATACTGGTTTAATGACACAACGACCATTTAGAAGTCCTCACCATACTATTTCAAATGTAGCACTTGTAGGTGGAGGAAGTTATCCGCAACCAGGGGAAATATCCTTATCACATAATGGGGTTTTGTTTTTAGATGAATTGCCAGAGTTTAAGCGGGAAGTGTTAGAAGTAATGCGCCAGCCATTGGAAGATAGAGAGGTAACTATATCTAGGGCTAAGTTTACAGTTACTTATCCAAGTAGTTTTATGTTGGTGGCTAGTATGAACCCTAGTCCGAGCGGATATTTTAATGATGGAAATGCTCCTGTAACTTCATCTCCTGCAGAAATGCAACGTTATTTAAGTAAAGTTTCAGGACCGTTATTAGATCGTATTGATATTCATATAGAAGTCACTCCAGTGCCATTTGAAAAACTAACAGAGGAACGAAAATCGGAATCATCAGTAGATATAAGGGGGAGAGTTACAAAAGCTAGAATGCTTCAGGCAGAAAGATTTGACAACTCAAAAGTTGTGCATTACAATGCACAAATGAATGTAAACCAGATACGGGAACATTGTGTTTTAGGTGATACTTCAAAAGAATTGTTGAAAAATGCAATGGAGCAATTAAATTTGTCGGCAAGAGCTTACGATAGAATTTTAAAAGTTTCTAGAACAATAGCCGATTTGCAAGGAGATGACGATATTAATGAAACTCATATTGCTGAAGCAATTCAATATAGAAGTTTAGATAGGGAGGGTTGGTTAGGGTAATAACTATATAGATAAAACATCTCTTTTTGGCATATATAATATTGATTTTTTTATATAG
>Ga0105354_1001247_pt1 | contig 15762 bp, 11 predicted proteins | sample GOMGulsemesocosm_FD_83658 | JGI IMG/M metagenome (GOLD analysis project Ga0105354, IMG submission 83658) | Methane-oxidizing microbial communities from mesocosms in the Gulf of Mexico - GOM9B Gulf of Mexico | ecosystem: Environmental > Aquatic > Marine > Cold seeps | place: USA: Gulf of America...
AGAAGGATCACAGCGTGAATTGTTATTAGGAGTAAAATCAGGATTGGCTGATGGGGTGAACTATGGTTATGATGCGCGATTGTTAGAAAACTTAAGTTCAGATTGTGGTTGGTTGTTAAAAACAGCTGAAGAAGATGAAAAATTAGTTATTCAAGGAATCGGATCTGTTTATAACGATTTAGAATTGCCATTGCATATAAAAGCAAACGAGGATGGAGTTTGTGCCTTTGAAGCAGGTTCACTTGCAGATTTAGATCCTTCAGTAGAAGTTTATTTCTTAGATAAAGAATTGAATAAGTCAGTACGTTTAGAAGCAGGAATAGCTACAGAATTTACGCTTTCAGAAGGGGTTTATACGGGGCGTTTTTATGTGGTATTTAAAGAACGTAAAGAAGCTATTATTGTCGCTGAAGAAACAGAAGCGGTGTTGGATAATCTAATTGTTTTCTACAATGGAAACACTAAAAACATAGAGATTAGTAATCCGTTAGAATTTACCGCTAAAAATATAGGTTTGTATAATGTGTTAGGACAGCAAGTTTTACCATTAGGTAATAATTATGATAATGTAACAAATATTTCTATCCCTGTAACAGTTGCAACAGGAGTTTATTTTGTAACATTTAATTATAATGATAAGGCATTAATAACTAAAAAAATATTAATTAAATAATCTAACAGATGTTAATAATGAGTTATACATGTATTGGTTTGAGCATACTTTCATTAATGCTTGTCGTTAAAATTATATTAAGAAAGGAAAAAATAGAGCTCTTCGTTATTATGGAATAAAAAATAAATATAAAACGATATTTTAAAATATTTAAGGTTTGCATGTTTCGGGTTAATAAATAACATGTAATTATGGGTAGAAAGACCAGCAGGGGTGCTGGTCTTTTTTTAAGATAATAAATGAATATTGTTACAGCTAAAAATAGATTTTAACTATGAAAATGGGGTTAAAACATAATTTCATTTCTATAATTATCACCAATAGGAATTTCAAATTTACCAATTTCGATATCGTTTTTTGTATAAGCAGTAATTTTGTCTCGATTTACAATATATGAACGATGTATGCGGATGAAACGATTATCAAGCTCTTTTTCAAAAGAAGAAATACTATGCTTTATTGTGTGACTACTGGTATTGTTTAAATGGATTTTAATATAGTTTTTTAGACTTTCTATATATAAGATTTCGTTCAACTTAATTTTTATTTGCTTTCTATTTATCTTAACAAAAATAAAGTTACCTTTTATCGTTTTTGGGATATCAATTGTGCTATTTTGGAGAGATAAAAACTTCTGAATAGCTACAAAAAAACGATTAAAAATAATAGGTTTTAAAAGGTAATCTACAGCATTTAATTCAAACCCATCTAGTGCATAATCACGATAAGCGGTGGTGAATATTACTTTTGGTTTATTCGGAATACTCATAAAAAAATCTGTACCCTTTAAAATGGGCATTTCAATATCTAAAAACAACAAATCTATATGCCTTTTTTGCAAATAATTACCGGCCTCTATAGCATTAGCGCAAGAAGCAACGAGCTCAAAATTATCAAATTGAGCCAAATGTGTCTCAATAAGTTTTCTCGCTAATTTTTCATCATCAACAATTAAACAGGTATAGGTCATTTGGTATGTAGTTTTAATGTTACCGAGTGCATTTTATTTTCATTTTTAATAACCAAACTATGTGCATTTGGATACAGTAATTCTAATTGATTTTTTACATTTTTTAAACCAATAGAAGGGCTTTCTTTTCCTGAGTTTTTTAAAAAAAAATCTGGTTTTGAATTTTCAAGAACAAAGACAATAGTATCATTTATTAATTGAATTTTTAAAGATACCTTTCCTTTTTTTAGCTCTTGGCTAATACCATGTTTAAAGGAGTTTTCTATAAAAGTAAGTAATAATAATGGAGCGATTTTAACATCTCTATCTACATTCTTTTCAAATGAAATGATTACACGATCTTCATATCTAAGTTCTTCTAAAGCTAAGTAATTTTCAATTAATTCAATCTCTTTTTGTAGAGATACAAAGGTATGACCACAACGGTAGAGTATATAATCTAAGATAGCAGAAAGTTTTTCAATTACTTCTGGCGTTTTTTTTGAATTTTGTAAAGCCAATACATATAAATTATTAAGCGTATTGAATAAGAAGTGTGGATTTAATTGATTTTTTAAAGCCTTAAGTTCTGATATTTTTTTTTGCTCGTTAAGTTTAGCTGCTCTTTGTTTATCCTTATAAAACTTAACAATAACTAAAAAAAAAGCAGGTTGTATATAGTACGTTGCCTCATTTAAGGTAAGTGCTTTAATATCTCTAAGTCGCTCCCAATACGATAAATCACCATAGATACTTAAAAACACACGGTATCTATGTGGGTATGTGGGTTCAAAGTAAAAATATCGAGCGGTAATAAACACTTCCGAAATGAAAAGCAATAAAACATACATAACAAGTAAAAACGCTATCGTATATCCTTTATTTAACAATTTTGGTATTACCCAAAGAAGTGTTACATAGGCTACAACTATCTGTAACCAAAATCTCATCAAATTAATTTCTAAAAACTCTACAGTAGAGTTAAAATACATTTTTTGTGGCAATACATATATAATAAAAATAACAATCCAAAAGAGTAAGTGTTTTACAGCAGAGGGCAATTCCCCTGCATACTTATTAATATTATTTTTAAAATTATTCATAATAGGTATAAAATTCAATTGTTGAATTGGAATCAAAAGAGGTATAATTCATAGGATTCTAAATTGTTTTATAAAAGTAATCCTTTAAAACTATCATATTACACAATAAGTATAAAACTGTTGTTATAGGGGACTATAAAGTGTTTACGGTATATGAACCCACATTTTTGTCAAAAATTACTGTCTATATACACTTACCATATCTCTGTCCACATTTCTTAACAAGCTCTTGTTTTAAATTTATTTTCGATAGGAAATTAATTTTGAATACCTATAAAAATGAAAAAAGTCACTATTTTAGTTTTACTGTTTATCATAAAAATTTGCTATGCTCAAGAGGCGAAATCTATACAATATCATGTAAATAAAATTAAAATTGATGGGAAATTAGATGAATCTATTTGGAATAAAATTAAACCATTTTCAGGATTTTATAATTATTACCCAAATGATGAAGGTAAAGCGATAAATAAGACTGTAGTAAAGATGTTTCACGATAGAAATTACCTTTATATTGGAGCTATATATTATGACACAACTTCTGAAAATAAAATAAGCTCGTTAAAACGTGACGGACAAGGAAATATAGTTGTATTTAGTGATGCTTTTGGAATAGTTTTAGACCCTTTTAATACTAAAAATAATGGTTATTTTTTAGCAGTAAATGCTGGAAATTCCCAATTTGATGCTTTGGTTAATTTTAACGGTACCCGATACAGGTATAATGAAAGTTGGGATGCAATTTGGAAATCTGAAACTTCTACAGTTGGAAACAAAAAAATATACGAAATAGCAATTCCGTTTAAAGCTTTTAGTTACGATGTTAATAGGCCTACTTGGGGTATTCAATTTTTTGTACGAGATTTTAAGAAAAATATTTGGATGACTCTTACCGATATGAGTCGAGATTATATTCATTATGATTTACGTTTTACTGAAAATATTAAAATAGAACAATTACCTGAAAAAAATGAGTCTCGCTTTAATGTTACTCCATCAATTACTTATAATTACCATCAAGATGTAAAGGCTAACACCAAGAAATCTACTTTTAAACACAGTTTAGACGCGCAATATAGTATTACATCTTCCTTGCGATTAGGAGCTACTATTAATCCTGACTTTTCTCAAATAGATGTTGACAAACAAATAACCAATTTAACACGTTTTAATGTGTCTTTTCCAGAAAGAAGAAATTTCTTTTTAGAAGATAGTGATTTGTTTACCAACTTAGGTAGTGATGGAGTGAACCCCTTTTATTCGAGAAGAATAGGATCTAAAAGTGATATTCAATTTGGATTGAAATTATCTGGAAATATAACAGAAAATAGTCGTATTGGGTTTTTAGATGTTCAAACTGAAAAAGATGATAATGCAAAATCACAAAATTATAGTGCTACAGTCTTTCAACAAAAAATATTTCAACAATTTACAGCTACAGGTTATTTAATTAACAGGCAAGAAACAACTTCTTTTAAATGGTTAAGTAATTATAACCGTGTAGCTGGTTTAAACTTAAACTATAGGTCAAAAAATAAAAAATGGACTGGAGTAATGAATTATGGAAAGAGTTTTACAAGTACGATCTCTGATAAAACAAGTTATTATAGTTTGAATACCTCCTATAATAAACGTGAAGTTACCGCAAGTTTTTCAATTAATAATGTAGATAAAAATTATATTACAGATGTAGGTTTTGTTCCTCGTTTAACAAATTATGATGCGTTAAATGATGCTGTTGTGAGAGAAGGATACATGAACGTTAATGGGAAACTATCATTAACCAAATTTTTTAAAGATTCGAATATATTTGATTCTTACAGATATTTAAGGCTCAATAATAGTAATTATTGGGATGAAAGTGGAAAATTATCAGAATCATATACTTTTTTCAATAACGCTTTATGGTTTAAAGATTTATCATCTATTTATATTAATATATATCATAATTATATTAATTTAAAATATGATTTTGATCCATTACGAAACGGCAATAGTATTACACCAGATGTTTATAATTTTATGGCTACTCAATTAGGGTATAAATCAGTAAATAACACTTCTTTTTATTACGATACTGCTGTACGTTACGGAACCTATTATAATGGTCATAGGCTAAGTAGTTTTAATAGTTTCGGTTATCGACTACTGCCTTATGCAAATTTATCATTAGAGTATCAAATGAATACTATTGACTTAAAAAAATTAGGAGAAAAAACTTTTCATTTAGCTCAAATTACAGGCGAAATATTTTTTTCTAACAAATTAAGTTGGACCAATTATGTGCAATATAATACTCAAAAAAACAATTTTAATGTAAACAGTCGCTTACAATGGGAATATAAACCATTATCTTATCTGTATTTAGTGGTTACAGATAATTATAATAAAACTATTTATAGAACAAATTGGGGGGTTGCATTTAAAATGAATTACCGATTCGATTTTTAAACATCTATAAAAAAAGAATTTTAAATTTTAATTTCAGGCACAGGTATTGTTAACTTTAATAACGTTTTATGGCATTCTTATTTATTTGTATAGGGAGTTATTGAATCTTCTATTTGATTTGAGTATAAAACAATTTAGCTGCTGGCACTATCATTATATGCCAACTATAGCTATTAAAAATATATTTTTTTAAAACTGCAACATTTTAAAACCTGATTAGTCTTTCAATTATAAAATTCGGAAAAATGAAAAAACAAATCTTGAATAAATTAATTCTTCTAACACCTATATTTTTTTGTCAAAGCGGTTAAAAAAGAAAATGCAATAGAAGTGACTTAGGGTTACTTTAATAGCTAATCGACAAATTTATGGAGTCAAGTTAATATAGATGAAAAATATGATTTTTTTGCATTATTAATAGATCCTGAAAATGTTGATAAAAGAAGAGCAGCTAAAATTGAAGTAGTAAAAAATAAATTATAACAAAATATGCGTTTATCATTTTTTATTTATTTAAATATATTTTTTCAATTCACCTATGGGCAATTAAAAGTGTCAGAAGTATCAAATCCTGATGAATTAATGAATGTATTACTTGGTGATGATGAAGATTTACAGGTAAGTAACATTACTTTTAGTGGAGGTAAAAATAGCTTCGGTATTTTTAATTGTGAGCTAAAGTATAATGACTTTTTTAATAAAGGTATAATAATTAGCAATGGAAATGCAAGCAATGCAATAGGTCCTAACACTAGTGAAAAAAAGAGTTCTAAACTTAATTTTAATAGTGATCCAGATATTAATAAAATTGCAGAATATAAGGGGTGTTATGACACTGCTTTATTTGAGTTTGATTTAATTTCGAATACAGATGAAATTAAATTCCGTTTTTTCTTTGGCTCAGAAGAATACCCCGAATATGTATTTAAAAACGTAAATGATGTTTTTATATTTCTTGTAACAAATCTAACAACAAATATTTCTGAAAATATAGCAGTATTAAAAGGAGATAAAAATACACCAATAACGATAGATCATATTAATCATAAAGTTAATAGTGATTATTATATTCCAAATATAATTTGGGATAGTTCTATTCTTGATTTATACAGGAATGATATCACTAAATTAGAATTACCCTTTACTTTTCAGTATGATGGTTTTACCAAAGTTTTAGAAGCTACCGCAAAAGTGACTCCAAATACAAAATATCACTTTAAATTAGGCATTAGTGATGTTGGAGATCAACTATTTGATTCTGGAATATTTTTGGAAGCTAATTCTTTAAGAAGTTCTGGAAAAAAGAATAATTTGATAGATCAACTAAACACTTTAGGAAAAAACATTTCAATAGATTTTGATATTAAATTTGAAGTTGCTTCTGCTAAAATAAAAGGGAGAAATTCATTTAAACTTTTAGATGAAATTATTGAATCACTTAAAAATAAATCTCAAATAAAAATTGAAATACTAGGTCATACTGATGCTACAGGAAAAGAAGAGTATAATTACAATTTATCTATAAAAAGAGCAGAAGCTGTACGGAAGTATTTTATATCTAATCATATTGACAAATCTCGGATGGTCATTAAAGGGATGGGGGCTAAACAACCTAAAAGTGATATAATGTCTAAAAATAGAAGAGTAGAAATTATATTTATAAAGTAATAAAATTATTGACAAGCGTTAAAAAAGGCCATAATTTTATTCTTTATTATTATTATCTAAGATAAGAGCGCTTGATATTTAACCGAATGATATTTCATTAAGCGAGAATGTATGGAATTGTTATAATTCAGAAATCAAGAAAGTAGCTCATTAATATTTTGACGATATATTTTTCCAACAGGGATTTTATACTCATTAACATGAATTAAATTTCCTTCAATCAAAACAATTTTATTCTTTGCTATAATATAAGATTTATGCACTTTTATAAACTTGTTTTTTGGTAACAAACCTTCAAATGAAGAAAGTGTTTGATGAGTTATAATCATTTTATCATTAAGATGGATTTTTACGTAATTTCCGTAAGCTTCAACAAATAAAATGTCATTTAACTTAACTTGATGATGCTTTTTATTATCCTTTAAAAAGATGCTGGATGCATCAATATTTTTTAACTGTTCTATTGTATGACGAACCTTAGTTGTAGCTATAATAAAACGTTGAAGACTAAATGGTTTTAATAAATAATCATCAATATTTAATTCATAACCTTCTAATGCAAATTCTTTGTAGGCTGTCGTAACGATTACTCTTGGAGGATTGCTTAATGTTTTCAAAAAATCAAAACCTGAAAGTTTAGGCATATTAATATCTAAGAATAGTAAATCAACAGTATTATTGTTTAGATACTCTATAGCTTCAAAAGCATTGTAGCAACTTTTTTGATGTGACAAATAAGACAAATTATTCGCATAATCTTTAATGATATTATGTGAGGCTGTTTCATCGTCTATGGTAATATATTTTATCATTTTTTATATAATTCTAATTTAGCTATATAAGTATTATCATCGTTTTCATAATTAAAATAATGAGCATTTGGATACAACAAATTAAGGCGGTTTTTTAAATTTTTTAAACCAATACCAATAGTTTTTGATAGTTCATTAGAGTCAAAGTTGTTTTTAATTGAGAAAATAATCTTGCTATGATTTTCTCTTAACTCAATTTGTATGAATGCATTGTCCACTAAACTTTCTACACCATGTTTAAAGGCGTTTTCTAATAAAATAATAAATAGAAGAGGAGGGATTGCTGTTTCTGAATTTTCTATACTTTGTTGAAAGTCAACGTCAATTTTTTTATGATAACGAGCTGTTTGTAATTCAATAAAATTGGTTAAATAATTAACTTCCTCTTGTAAACTAACCATTTCCTCTTTTCCTTTATAAATAGTAAAACGCATCATGTCTGATAGTTTAAGTACATACTCTTGTGCTGTATCAGGATCATTCTTAATCAAAGAATATAAATTATTTAATGTGTTAAAGAAGAAATGTGGATTTATTTGGTTTTTTAAAAGTGTTAATTCTGCGATACTTTTATCTTTTTTAAGAGTTTGAATATTTTTCCATTGTTTAAAAAACCAAGAAACAATAACATAAAAAAAAAGTAAGGTAATAATGCCTGAAAATACATCCGTAAGCCATTTGTTTCCATTAACAACCCAAAAACTTGGTTGATGTTCATCTATTTTATTGGACATGTTTATGCCAAATATTAAAACTCCAACAATGGTAAAAAAGGCAATGGATTTATCAACTTTTCTTGTCCAATAAGATCTAATTCCAGCTATTTGAAATATATAAAAAGTAAATAAGTATGCACCAATTAAACTAATTAGGGTATTTAACAAATAAAAAAAATCTATTGGTAGGCTATCTTTAGCCCAAAAGCTTATAGCTCCTATAACTAAAGATAGAATTGCACCAATATAAAACCGTTGTTTAAATATCATTTTTTTTAAATACTAATTATTCGGGAATGATCATTTTTATATTATCCGAAATAGTTCTGTCTAATCTGGTATAATATGGATCGATGTTTATGTATTTAGGAACTTCATTGACTATGCAACTAAACTCTATTTTACTATCATTAATTAGATGTGATTTCAAATATAGTGTTTCATTTTTAGTAAAATTCTTTGGGTGACTATTAAACACAGCGACATTAATTAATTCATTGATACTGATTTTATCTTCTTTTCCATTTTCATTAGTCATATATCGTTGTGCAGTAACAATAACTTTAACTTCATATGTATTATTTTTCAGCTTTTTATAGGTTGCTTTTTTTATAGATAGATCATAGGTAATCACACGTTTTATCCAATCTTCTATTAATATGTAATTTTCTATAGATGATACTTGATACAATTCTTCTAAAAAATTTAATGAAGTAGCTGTAGCATCCATATTGTGTTTAGAAATCAGATTTTCAAGGACTCTGTTTAAAGCTCTTTCTCCTATTAACTCTCGTATTGCATTTAATACTATTGCACCTTTACTATATGCTAAATATTGTTCTTGAGCTGTTAAATACAATGGAGATTCAGCCTTGTGTGCTCTAGATCTACCTGTAAAATACTTTCTTAGCGTATATTCAGATAATTTATTAACCATTGCTTTTCCATATAATTTTTCTAGTATAACTGTTTCTGAATATTTTGCAAAGGATTCACTAATAAACAGTGCGCCTTCAATTAGTTTAGGTGTTAATATAAAGCCCCACCATTGATGAGATATTTCATGAACTAATACTCTAGCAATCACATTAAATGATTTTGGATTTCGAATATCTTTTTTAAATATCTTTTCATTAATACTTATTATCCCAGGCATTGCTTGACCATTAGAGCCTGCGAATGTTGATACCTCTCCAATACGAAGGTATTTATGAGGATAAGCCCCAAAATTATCCGTGCAGTAATCAATAGTAGCTTTAGTAATGTTAATCATTTCAGAGACATTGTTATAATGTTCAGGGAGATAATACAATTCAATATGTATTCCTTTATGTATAACTTTTTCTACTTGATATTTCCCCGAAAAATAAGCAACTAAATGATCTATTTTACCTTTAGATTTATAATGGTAATAATTCCGTTTTTTAGTTTTCCATTGTTTTATTAATTCACCAGAAGAAAATGAAGCCTGCTCTATGTCAGTACTAATAGTGGTTTCAAATGCTATATTTTCAAAATTAAATTTTGAATACCTACTCAAATGCCCATCATTAATAATCGCATTTTCTTGAACTGGCAAACCTCTTTTTTCTCGTTCGTATGGATAACTAATTTCATATTGATTTACATATCCTAAAAATGGACTAAAGTGTGAACTCTTAATATAGCTACCATTTTTGGCTATTGAATTATCAATATCAAAAGCTGTAGCTGTATTAATAACCTGGTAGTTCATTTTTAACCGTTGATTGGATAATAATGGTGTCTTTAATTGATACAAATAGGCATGTAATATGGAATCGTAAAATACTTGGGTACTATTTTCTATTTGTAAGGATGATAAAGGTAATTTTTCTGTTACAAAAATTTCTTTTATAGGCTTTGAAGAGTTATTTTCAATAACACTTTCTGCAATGACAGAATACCTATTTTTATTCGGAAATATATCCATTTTTGTAGTTACAGAAACTAATTTAGGAACTGTTAAAGTATCATATTTTTTATATGCACGTTCATAGTTTTCATTAAAATCATATGCCTCATTTGCTGTTATATATTCATTTTCAATATTTATATTGTAAAAAAGATATCCTCCAACAGTACAGAACAATAGGAATAAAATACCAATCGATATTTTTTCTTTAGCCACCCAATTACTCCTTACTTTATTATTTTGAGAGGTTCCTCTTTTCCAAAATTTATAACTTAATACAACTAATATCCCTGAAAATAGGGACCAATACAATGCTATCCAATTGAACTTTGGAATGTATTGCCCATAACCAGTAAAATCAGAATATGCACGAGCCATACTTGGTATATTATTAAAAAGTAATAATGGGTGTTCCAAACCCAGATTTTCACTTAAAGGACCAAAAAGAAATATAATCAACCCTGAAATTACCATTCCCAAATATTTATTAGGAATAATTGATTGAATAAATAAGCAAAAAATAGCATATAACACTAATTGCATACCTCCGTAATAAAATGTGCTTAGATATAATGGGATATTAAAGTTAAAATACCCGTTTATACTTTGAAATAATATGCCTGTTACTATAGCTACAATAATTAAAACCATAGGTATTAAAATTAACACAACTAATTTTGAACCAAAAAATACTTTGTTTTTTACAGGCATTGCGTCAATAATACCATCAAATTTATAGCTTCTTGTTTTCCAGATCAATTCACCACTATAAAATACCACCAAAAACAATCCTAAAACAGGCAAAATTTCAATAATCAACCCTAAGAGTAAATCTGTTGTTGGATATCGACTCCCATAAACCTCTGTTCTATTTGTAGCATAATTAAAAGAAAAAAATAACATTGCCATCCATATAATTATAAGTGCTATAAACGGAATACTTTTTAATGTGCTTTTATAGTCAATTTTAAATAGTGACCAAAAAGCAAGAATTTTTATTCTATTAGTATTTAGAACTGTATTTACTGGTATATAAACTTGTGAAGCAATAGTATTTTCTTTATTTGAAGTTACTTTTTTTGTTCTACTGTTTATTTTTCTAAAAGAAAACAATTTATATGTTATTAAGAGTACTATAGAAGCAATGGTAACCCAAAGGATTCTATTCCAAAGAAAATGACCTGAAAATGCCATTAAATAATCATTTTTCTCAACAGGAGTTAAAAATTGTGTTTGCTCAAAAAAAGGAGCTAAGCCAAATAAATCTGTTAATACCGCTGTAGATACAATTTCGGGTGATGAAAGAGAGCTACCACCTATTAGTGGAGAGTTTATAGTTAATGCAGAAAACCAATAAAATCCTATAACTAAAACTCCAGTGATGTACGTTATTATTGCACTTCTACTAAGTAAGGTGGTAGAAAACAAAAGAGCACTTATAATAAAAGCATTTGGTAAAGTTATTGTCAACCAAGGCCATAAATAATGCAAGAAATTGAATGTATGCATCGTTTCAGAATTAGCCCCACCACTTAGAGACGCTCCAATAAAAACCCCAAAAACAGAAAGACTGCTTAATAATAAAGTAATTGTAAATACAGCTAAAAATCGACTTATAAAAAAACTCTTTTTTGTAATCCCTGTACTAAATATGATTCCTTCAGATTTGTAATTTTGATCTCTTAGGAGCCCATTAATACTGAGAAATAAACAAGGAAAAAGCACACCAAGGCTAATTATACTTGATAATAGATTTAAATTATAAGCATCATTATACATTGTACTAATTTCAAGAAATTGAAATTCAGATGTGATAGCGATTACTCCATATAAAATGAATAAGACTAAAAAAGCGATAAATGATCTTTGCTTAGAATGGAACCTCCATTCAAACTGAATTAATTTAAGAAATAGCATAAGAAGAATTGTTTTTAGCAATTAATGTTGAAAAATAAACGTCTTCTAAACCAGGATTGATTAATTCAAATCCTGATTGCGGTTTATTGTCTGAAAGGACATGCAATTGAATCTGCCCTGAATGTAAATGAGTAGAAATCACATTAAAAGCCCTTTCAAAAGCTAATAAATCACTTTTCTTGATAGTTCTTTTCCATATTTTACCTTTTAATTCTTTAATTAATTCGGATGGAACACCTTGTGAAATGATCTGTCCTTCACTCATAATAGCCATATTTGAACATAAATCTCTAACATCTTCAACAATATGAGTAGATAGCAATACAATAACATTTTCTCCAATTTCACTTAACAAATTATGAAAACGGTTTCTTTCTTCAGGGTCTAAACCAGCAGTAGGTTCATCTACAATAATTAATTTAGGATTGCCAAGAAGTGCCTGTGCAATACCAAACCGTTGACGCATTCCTCCAGAAAATGTACTAACATATTTTTTACGATGTAGGTATAAGTTTGTCTGCTGTAATAAGGATAGAATTTGATCTTTACGATCATTCTTATTTTCAATTCCTTTTAATACAGCAATATGGTCTAATAATTCATAAGCAGATATCTTAGGATACACTCCAAATTCTTGTGGTAAATAGCCTAAATGATTTCTTATTTCCTGAGGTTTTTTAATGATATTTATATCATTAAAATGAATAGTCCCATTTGTTGGTGCTTGCAATGTAGATAAAGTTCGCATTAAAGAAGATTTACCTGCTCCGTTTGGACCAAGTAACCCAAACATCCCATTAGTTATAGTTAAACTAATGTTGTTTAATGCTTTTACACCATTGCTATACGTTTTTGAGACGCCTTCTATTTTAAGAATATTCATAATATCATATTTAATTGATACGACAAACTTATGTAGGATGGGAGTGAAGCACTATTTTTTTTGATGAACGCGTATTAACTAGTGATGAAAATATATACTATTGGTAACTATACTATTAAAAAGAGTGTTCTAAAATATATAGAACACTCTTATTATATGAATATCAGCCTTAATAGCTATTCGTTTTTTAGACTCTTTCTTTTTCATTCCGAATAGCATTCTTGGTATTTTAAAGGGATAAATTAATAATTTATATATAATAATAATAACTGGGAAAGAAGTGATGATCAATAACAGAATTTTCACAGGAATACTTAAATTAAACTGAATTATATAATAGCCCAATACAATAAGTACAGTTTGATGTAGTATGTAAAAAGGATATATTGCTTCATTGCATTTTTGAAGTAATGTACTGTTTTTATTAAACCAAACCTGTCCATAACCTAATATTGTAGTTACCAGAGTCCAGCCAACGATGGCACAAACTAAATACCAAATATCCCACCTGGCACTTACAGAAAGATATGGTGAAATGTATTCTCCCGGTAAAAGGTAATACACATAAAACAACACAAAACTTATTAAAAAGGCCATAAAGTTGAATTTTCGATAGGTTTTTAGATGTTCCCAAATATTATTTGAAGAGGTGAAAATCATTCCAGAAATAAAAAAATAGCCATAATAAAAAGTAGACGATAAGTTTTCTAAGTCTTTAGAATCACTTGGGTATATTTTTTTCAAGAGTATGGTTATTACGATTAAAGGAATTGTCCACAATAAGATTCCATATTTCTTAGAAGTGATTGTATCAAGTAGCTTGATTAATTTATCTGATTTATCTGATTTTAAAAATAAAATTAAGGGGATTAATATGAATGATAAAATAAAGAGATTTTCAATAAACCATAAATGATTTACCTCAAAAAAAGAGCCACTTGTATACACATCCCAATAAGAGTCAAAACTTTTAATATGCTCAAAGTAAGTTTGTGGAGGAACAATACATAACACACCAAAAATTAGCGGAATTATTAAGCGAGTACTTCTTTCTTTCAAAAATTGAAACCAAGTTCTTTTTGAAAAAGCAAACATAGTTCCTGTTCCTGAAATCAGAAATAATAGAGGCAATCTAAACTGTTCAAAAAACACCATAATATCATCTAATAATTTACTTGATTCAGTATTCATTATATGAAATCCATCCCCATTAAATGGCATTCCTATGTGATGTAAGTATACAGCTAGTATTGCTATTACACGTAACCAGTCTAAATCATATCGGCGTTTTTTTTCGGTCATAATATTCGTTTGTTTTGTTTGAGCTGCAAACTTATAAACAAATTGTTGTGTACTTATTTTTTAGTGACAAATGGCAAGTAATAGTGACGAAATACAACGTGTTTTTATCTATAATGTAGAATACACGCTGTTGTATTTGGCAATATTTGAGCGAGATACAGGAATGATGTTCGAACATTCTTTTAGCATCAATTGATATCCTTGTGCATTTCCAGAGGTAGATTCAATGGCGTTTAGATTCACTAAATAAGATCGATGCGTTTTAAAAATATAAGGAAAAGAGTCTAATTGATCTTCCAATTCTTTAAGTGTCAATCGAATTAATTTTTTATGAATTCCGGTTGAAGAAGAAGTGAATACTTCAATATAGTTACTTTCAACTTTTGCAAAAAGAAACTCTTTAATTTCTAATTCAAAATTTTCATTTGGGATCGAAGTTTTGATGAGAATTAATGTTGATTTTAATTCTTTTTTAATATGTTTTGGAAGTTTTTTTAGGCTAGTTGTATGTTTATGAATTAAGCGTTCTAAATTTATCGGCAATACAATTACTAAAATTAAAACTCCAACTAAAAATGTATTACGAATTTCTTCCCGTAAATACTTTATAGACCAATTATCTGGGTTTAGATATATAAAATCTCGAATTAAAAAACTAGCAATACCAATTAATAAAAGAAGTATTGATAAATGAAATAGTTCCTTTCCAATTGTCCAATTTAGATCATTTTTTAAGCTCTTATTTAATAGCATTAAATAGACATATACAATAGGGAAAGCGATAAAGGCATGAATCATCAATATCCAAATAGAGTTAATTCTATGTTCTGTTGGATTAACATTAAAAGGTTCAAAAAAATAAGAGAAACCAAAACTTAAAACTGAAGTAATTAATAATAGTAAGATTAACCTTTGTTGGTTACCATGATAATAGGGGTATGGTTCTTTTAAATATTTTTCAATATGTTTTAACATAAGTTTCTTTTTATAATGTAGATGCAAATGAACCATTATTAGTAGTAGTAATGCCTTTTCCTATAGTTGGCAATTATACAATAATTAAAAAAATATTATAATACCGATTATTGTTTTTTATTATTAATTAGAGCAAATTTAATTGTTGCCCTTTTTCTTTAAAAAAAAATCATTACCAAAAGCTTTTTTTATGATTGCATATAGAATACTTTTTACACGAAACTGAAGTATAAGGTTCATAAATTACTTCTATCTAATAAAATAGAAATGTATGAATAAACGGCGATACGATAGGAGAGTAGTGTAATGTTTGTGGTAATCTCCGAGTAACCACCTGTGTTGTCCTGAAAAAAGTTAACAGTTTTAGTTATTAAATTTAG
>Ga0105354_1001250_pt1 | contig 15753 bp, 15 predicted proteins | sample GOMGulsemesocosm_FD_83658 | JGI IMG/M metagenome (GOLD analysis project Ga0105354, IMG submission 83658) | Methane-oxidizing microbial communities from mesocosms in the Gulf of Mexico - GOM9B Gulf of Mexico | ecosystem: Environmental > Aquatic > Marine > Cold seeps | place: USA: Gulf of America...
ACCTTTAGATTCAGTAAAACTAGACAGTAAAGAGCAATATGTTTTTTACCATAAAAAAGTCGACTTTGCACTTAAAGAATTAATTGTTTCTGTACAGCAAAACAAATTGTGTACAGATCAAGAAGTGGTGTTTTTTAAACAATACTGCGATTTGCTGTTGTATTCTATAGAAGCCATGCGTGTAAAATATATGTACGACGATGAAGATAATATGAAAGTCGATTTAACAGAATCTGGTTTTCCTAATTATTTAGAGTTTCGTTACTTGTATAACGATTTGTCCTTACGTGACAATTACTTACACAAACTAAAAGACATCAACACATTACAAGACGAATTTCTAGATGTCCTACTAAAAAAGAAAGAACCTATAAAACGCGATAAGTTATTTCAAGCATCGTCTATTGTTTATTATACATCTGTAAAACAGGAATATATATTTAACCGTTTTGTACAAGGTAAATTAGTAGAAAGTAAGGATAAAGAAAAAGGTGATTATATAGTAAGTTGGAGCTTTTTCGATATTTCACATAATAGACCATTTGTATGTTTTATGTACTTTAATTACGATGGTAAAGATGTTGAAGACGACAAACAAGAACTTTACGATACCTTAAATGCAGTTGCAGATAGAGAAATGAGTTTAGATACAATGGCTTATGGAATAGATAAACGCTTAAAAGATGTACATCCAACTTATGTTAAGCGAATAGATTTAGGGCCATTTCATAACATATTTGCCAAAGACGAAAATGATATTACTCACGCTATTTTAGAAAGTATTTCTAAAAAAGAAGTGCCTTTAGAATCTTACGCATTAAGTTTAAAAATTGATGAGGTAAAAACAGGAAGTACATTTTCTGAAGGCGGCTATTTTAGTAAGCAAACCTTACAAAAATGGAACGATGTAGAAAGCTATAAATATGTTTTTGCGCCTCATAGAATTATCCAATTATTATATAATAAAACACCAAACCTGATGAACAAATTAGCAGAGATGCCTTTTGAAATTAGCGATTTGAAAATAAAGTAAGGTTTGATAAAAGAATTTAGATATTTTCCACCTATTAAATACCTTTTTCAAATTGTCTTAGGTTTTTTTGGAGGTTCAATGTTTCTTTTCATATTTGTTTTTATAAATGAAGAATTGTGGTTTAAATTAATAATGATTGTTTTTTCAATTTTGTTCTATGGTTATAGTTTTATGTTTTATAAGAGATGTTTCTCAAATTTAAAAGGCTTTAAAATTGAAATAAATAAGAGTAAAGTGACTTTGCCATTTACTAAAAATAATATAAGATTGTTTTTTAATCTATTAGAAGTTAGAGATATAGATGTATATCAATCATTTGATACTGAGGTTGTTGAATTTAAATCTAATAAAGGATATTTGATAATAGAAAAATCTTGGATGAGAAAGAAAGAATACAATGAATTTTTAAAAATTTTAAAGGATAATACAAGTTTAAATTAAAACATATATGCAGCATAATTCTACATTTCCAATTAAAAATAACGAATTAGATATGCTTCGTGACGAAGCTTCATCGTACTTAAAAAGTATACAATGGGAACAAAGCTCACGAGCAAAAAATAAAGATAAAGGCGCAAAAGACGAATCCATTTTATTGTATTTATCTAGAGCAAATAATGGTAGTTCACCAGAAACAACATCGGTTTCTAAAACCATTTTGGCTTTAAAAAAGCGTTTGTTACCAGATTCTGTAGCAATACCTTTGTTTTTAAATCAGACCTTATATGCAGTTCAAGAAGGATTAACGTTAGGAACTTGGATTAAAGATTCATATTACGATGCATCTGGTTTATCAAGCTTAATTCAGAATAAAAGCGGATTAGATAGTAATGGAAAACGCGAATACGAAAGTAAGATGCATACAGGAACTGCATTTATGTTGTTTTCTACAGCTTACTATATATTACATCAATTAAAACCATTTGCTTCAGACGACTTATCTGTGATGAAGCAAAAGTTTGCAGGAATTCCTGAGGTGTCATTTTTATCGCCTTTAAAAGGTTTTTCTTGTGCAATGTTTTATTTCGATAAGTATTTATCGCATCCAGAAATTGTAAAATCAGATAAAGACGTTATCGATTTTACAGTGGTTTATTTTGAAGCATTAATTGCCGAAATTCAGCTTAGAAAAAGTACATTAGAATACACAGAAACAGTTGAAGACAGAACCTATAAATTAGAAAATACAGAATTTGCTATTTCTGGTTGGAATAATACCTTTTCTGGAACTGCAAAAAGTGTAGAGTTTAATAAAATTAAGTTTGAACAGATTGTAGGAAATAGAGATGCAAAACACTTTGCAAGACGTTTAACAGAACGTATGTTAAGTTACGATTTTGAGGCAAAGAAAAATCCATTTCAAGAACTTGGTGGATTTATGCCAGTTTTTATGGGATATGGAATTCCAGGAACAGGAAAAAGTATGCTTATTGCTGCAATAGCAACCAAATTAAAAGAGCACGCAGATACGTTAGACATTCCATTCTTGTTTCACCCAATGCCAGATACTTTAATTAGTACATTTCAAGGTGGATCTGCAGAAAAAATGGTGGAATGGATGAAACCAATGCAAGATCCAACCAAGCTTATTTTTGCACCAATAGATGATGCCGAAAACAATTTACAAGAACGTACAGCGCAAGGTGTTTCTGCTGGAGTTAAAGAAGTTATTGGTGTCTTTTTACGTTATACAGAAGGCGCATATGCAGTAAATTACGGAAATAGTTCTATTGGATTATTTACCAATTTACCAGAAATGCTTGATAAAGCCGTGATTTCTAGAGTGCAAGGTCGTTTTAAAATTGATGGTGCCAGAACGGAACATGATTTCTTAGACCAAGATCATTTATGGTGGCGTAAATTAGATAAAACCATGCCCGATTTTGTAAACATGGAATCGCCAAACGATTATACGTTTTTACAAGACCAAGGTTTAGCTAAAAACATGGGCGATATTTTAAGTAGCGTCGAAAAACCATCTGAAGCACGAGTTTTAGAAGCTTACGCTAAAGCTGAAAGTATGCATAAAACCAATTCACATTTATTTTACGCGACTTTATATAAAGAGATTCAGAACATATTTCCATTCTTTTCATCGCGAGATGTTAGAAATATTCAAAGTGCAGTATCGTTACGTTTAACCGATTTCGATTTAGAAGAAGACTGGTTCGAAAACCCTGAAATTTATTTTAAACAAAACTACGAGACTAAGTTTAACATGCTTCAAGAAGTCATGAAAGGCAACATGAATGGTTTAAACTTCTCGGATATTAGACGTCAAGAAGTGGTACGTTATTTAGATAACGTAGCAACCATTGCGGACACAGATTTTAAACGTAAAGTAGATGCAAGAATTAATCAAATGAATATTGATTTAAAGGCAAGAGAGAATTTTGGGAAGTAAGGTTTTGAGTTGGAAGCATGAAGCTCGATGTATTTGTTAGTAGTTTGAAGCTTGTTGCTCGAAGTTCGTTGTCTGTTCGAGCCTTTCGACTGCGCTCAAGACAGGCTCTGTCGAGAACTCCTTAAAAAAACTATAATCTCATTTATAATTTAAAAACATGGAAAAAATTAATCAGAATAATACACAAGACGAAGAAAAATCCAATCTAGGAATTCAAGATTACCTTTCTATTGGTTATATCTATCTTCTGATTTTGGGCGTTTTTCATGAAACCATTTATTATAAGTTTCTAGATGTTAATATACTTGAATATTCTTCAGTTTTAGATGTTTTAATAAGTCCAGTTTCTGTTATTTCTAGTGATTTAAGATTAGCAGTTGTACTTAGTTTTGCAGTAGTTTTGGCCTATGTGTTAAAGTATTTATTGCCATACCAATACAGATATTTGGCTAAAAAAGACAAATATCAATCTGGCAAGTACAAAATTAAATTAGAGAAAGCCATTAGAGAACATAAATCAAGTCGGTCTACAATTGTATTAATTGCATTTATGCTTTTTTCTGTATTTATAGGAATGGGATTTGGTAGAGGTATGAAAACCAAAAGAATTATAAATGAGGAGAAAATTGAATATACTCATGAATTAATTTTTGAAGACAATCAATCTGAAAAAATAAAAATGCTTGGTAAGAATAGCCTATATGTTTTTTATGTAACCGAAGATAAAGGAGACGTTTTAATTTCGCCTATTGAAGGAAATATTAAAACTATTAAAAAAATGAAGAAAAAGGATTAAGTTTATATCGTTTGAAGCATGAGTTTTATTAGTCAAAGTTCGTTGTCTGTTCGAGCTTTGTCGAGAAATCCTTATATTTTTTAATTTTTATTAGATCCAAAACCCCTGTCGTTTCGAATGAATTCGACGATAGTAGAATTAGTATCGAGAAGCGGTTAGGAGCAAAGAGTATTATTTAGTAATTGTCTTATATATAAGTTTAAAAATGAAGAAAATATTATTACTTATTATTTTTACTGTGTCGTTTTCTTGTGAAAATAGTAGTGAAACGAATTCAATGTATTTTAAGTTTAATGATAGTTTTGAAAATTCTATTAAAATTTATAAAAATCAAATTAACGAAAGTCTTTTACACGAAAAGATAAAACATAATGTATCAGCTATAGAATATAATCGATTAACTCAAGAATATTTTAAATATTTAAATGAGGTTTACAATAATCTAAAAGGAGAGTTGGTACTTTATTCAATAAAAGATAAAAAAGATCATTTTTGGAAAAATAAATATTCAAATCAATTCTTTTTTAATGACAATGGATATACATCAAGAGCAGACAAATTTATAACTGAAACCAATACGTATAGACAGCAAATTTTAAAATTAATTAAGGATGAAAATTTAAAAAATAGAATTAAGAATACTTTGTATACGATAGATATTAAAAATAGAAAAGGAGAAAATATTAAACTCTTAAATTATTTGTACGAAAATTCATCTTTAATAAGTGTGCTTTCAAATTTAAATTATAGAAAAAATGCTATTCTTGAAGTTGAAAATACTTATTTAAAAAATATAATAATTAGTGAATAATTTATTTTGAGATTCTGCTTTTTAGCAGAATCTCAAATAAAATAAAATTACGCATAGATTTCTGCCTTTGCGGAAATAAAAAAGAAAGTATTTAATAATGCAAAAACTAAAAGAAGCAAATTTATATAATAACGAACTAATTGCTATAAGCGGTAAATTAGTGGAGCGTTATAATACGTGCTTAATAAAATTAGGATTTACGCCAACCAAACTCACCAATTTTCATATTGATGGCATGGGTTGGAGTCCAGAAATTGCCGAAGAAAAAGACAACATCAGTTATTTAAATAATGGTGAAGCTAATCTGCACGGTATTTTAATTACGCCATTACAACACAGAAAACCAGTTTTCGAACCCTTTCATACGTTCGATAGAGATATGATGCAAGATGTGTTTAGAATTCATGGCGATAAAATTAAAGATATTACCAGAGATTGTGCTATTTGTATAGATTTTGACCAATATATTGATGCGTTTTACGAACCTTTAGACGTTTTAAAATACAAATCCGTAGAAATTAGTTTTCATTTAATAAACGATTTAGAAAACAAGCAAAAGGAGCAACGCCAATTAATTAGAAAATTTAAGGAAGGTCATAATTTTATAGACGAAAACCTTCAGTCAGAACTTTTGGAATCGGCAAACAATTACGGCGATTTACGCGATAGAGATTTAAGTCTACATAGTTTAAGTCATAAAACAGATTCGTTTTATACCAAAGCTTTTGGAGGCGTTTATGTACTTCGTGATTTTATAAAACCAATGGTTATTTTTAATGACCTAAAATGGTATAAAGAAGCTATAAAAGATACTATTCATGATGTGCTAATTTTTCATATTAATCAGTCAGAATTAATAGAGAAATTAAAAGACCACACCATAATTTCATGCGATTTAGAGAAAATTACAAGAGACGAACGTTACGATAGAATTAAGAAGTTCGAATTAATTTCAACCTTAAAAGAAACATCGCATTCAAAAAAAGATATTTTAAACGATCCTTTATTGTTTAAAAGTTACTTAAATAAATTGGATATAGATTCTCGTAAACACGTGATGTCTGTAGAGTTATATTTGGAGAAATTAGAAGTTAGTAATCAATATAAAATTGAAGATTTAATTAAAGACGATTTGTATTTTGCGTTACACGAGCCACATTCGTCGTTATTACCAAGACATAAAGATTTACTGTGGAAATTACTAACAGATATTTCGCCTAAAGACGTGTTATTCTTGTATTGGTACGATAAAGCACAGTTTTACGAAGCCTATAAAACTTGGGATGATGGTTTTAAAGATTGGGTAATTCAAATAATTAGTAACAAAATAGCTTAAATTTAGACTGATAGTTAAACATTAAAGTCATGACATTAGAACTTATCATATTTATTACCTGTATTGTTTTCGGAATTTTGCTGTATTGGCGAGAATCTAAAAGCAATAAAATCTACCGATTTTTAAACAAATTAATGTATTCGGAAGACTTACAGATGAAACCAGAAAGCAAAAAAGGGTTTATTTACGACCAGAATTTTTTAATGCGTTTGGTTTATATTTCATTATTATTTCTTGTTGCCATTTTAATTTCAAAATTCTTTTTACCCATAGAAATAGCAACAATTCAGTTGTTTGTGTCTTCCATTGTAGGAACTTTAGTCGGAACGTATTTAGCTGGCTTAATTGTAAAATCTACTGAAGTTTTTGAAGAGCAAAGCAATAATTTAGAAGATGTTGTAAATTCGACGTTAAATAAAGGAAAAGAAATTTTTGAAGATTTAAAAAATAAAGATTCAAAAGTGGTTGAAGAAGCAAAACAAGAAATTAAGGAAGAACCAGAAGTTGAGAAAAAATCGGTAAGAGAACGCTTGAAAGATAAAGGATTGATGTAGTTGTTTAGTCTTTAGTTTATAGAGGTTAGTTGGTTTTGAATACAAATTATCATTCTTTGTCATTCTGCGCCACGACGCAGAATCTATCATGAATAAAACTATAAATTATGAAAGGAAACTATTATCAATTTTATGTTTATATTCTGACTAATAAAAAGAATGGAACACTTTACATTGGAATGACTAACGATTTAGAGCTAAGAATTTTTGAGCTTAAAAACAAGTTGATTGAAGGTTTTTCTAAAAGATATAATCTAACTAAATTAATATATTTTGAATCCTTTCAATATGTAAATGATGCTATTCTGAGGGAAAAGAGAATGAAGAATTGGAGTCGACAATGGAAAATTGATTTAGTTGAAGAAGAAAATAAAGAATGGAATGACTTAGCTTCAGATTGGTATAATTAGAAGTTAATAGTACATCTAATTTATTGTTAATTTTGTCATTCTGCGCTCCGACGCAGAATCCATTTTGAATAAATCAGTATAGTATTAGAATATATAAATTATGAAAAAAATACAAGAAAATACTTAAAGTAAATAACCAAAGCTTAAAGTTGAAAACAATACATAACCACATAAAAAATGATTAAAAATTATTGGAATAAAGGAGTAAAGCAAAAAGGAATGACCATATTAGTTGGATTACTAATTGTAATGGCGTTATTCTTTTTACGTGACGATTATCAGCCAGCATTGCTGTTTTTACGTAAGTTTATTTTCTTAATACTATTAAGTGTTTTAGTTCTGTTTTTAGGATTAAGAACGTTTCGTAATTCGGCTTCATCACTAAAACGAATTGTTATTCTTATTGGAATGTTAGTGTTTTTTGGAGCGATTTACTTTGTTGGATTTCAAATGAAGTTTTACGACTACATGAAAACTTATAACGTATTTAAGAACCTTAATAAAGTTGAAATTAGCGATTTACCATTAACTCAAAACGAACGTATTCAGCCATTACAAAACATTTTTTCTATGGCTAACGAAAGTGTTGGAGAAACTAAAGATGTTTCTTTACCACATTTAGTTAGAATAGACACGACTAATCAATGGACTATGGCCATTCAGCCATCTGAAAAGTATGTAATGCAACGTTTAAACGATAATACCGAAGAAGTTTTTGCGGTATCAAGCACAACGCCATTTCCGCGTTTTTCAAGCGAGAACAGAATTCCGGTAACATTTTCTATAGGAGAATCTTTAAAATTTAGCAGAAACACTTACAACGCAGTGGTGCAACGTTTTAATCCTTGGATGCTATTTAATTACGAGCCAAGCGATACGTTTTACATGAAAAACGATAAAGGTGCATGGGTTCAAGTGGTGAGTTTAATTAAATGGAAAGGCTTCTTTTTTCCTTATCCAAGTTTTGGTGGTGTTATGGTTATAGACAATGGCGAGCACGATTTTAACGATTATATGGAGCGTATGTTTATTGGTATGGGAACATTTATTTCGCCAGAAGACATGCAGAATCATCCGTATTTAACTAAACAAAATACATTATCTGAAAAAGTATCGCAATTACAAGCCGAGTCTTTAAAATTCTTAGGTGGTTTTAGCGATCCTTTACCTTGGAATATGGAAACAGCAGTTAAGATTCCAAACCTTCCAGACGACCAAAATCAGCAACCATATGTAACGGATTTCGATTTTAGCGACACTAAAATAGATGCGTATTCAGGATTATACCATTGGTTTGGTTTAGAACCAGTAGGCGATGAGCGTACAAGTTTAACGTTTAGTGTATTTATTCCAGCCGATGGAACAGATAAATTATATTACTACGATCATGCCAAAAGAAAACAAGGTTATGCAGGTGTTTCGGCTATGCCATTAAAAGTCATAGAATCTCGTAAAGAATACGATTGGTCGGTTAATAAACCAGTAGAATTTAGACCTTACATTAAAGATTTAGCTGGAAGAAAACGTTTATTTTTCTTAGGAACAATTTCGTCGGTTAGAGATGGAAGCGCAAAATTTGATGGTTCTGCAACTCCAGATTTAGCGTTGATTGATAGTGAATATAGAGATGTTGTTTGGATAGATGCAAAACATCCAAGTCAATGGGAAAAGTCGGTTTATGAGCAATTAAACGAAGCTTGGCGTGCAAGTGAAGGTATTGGTTATTATTTTGTTGAAGAAACTAAAACTGTAGAAATGGCACAACAAATTTTAGATTCTATAAAATCTATTCCGGCTATAGATACTAAAAGCGAACAGATTCTAAGTTTGCAACGTAAAATAGATTCTATAAAAGCTTTAAAAGATACGCAAGATTTAAAAGTAGAATAAATATTAACTAGTATTCAGTCTTCATAAAAATATAAAAGCCTTATTCAATTTAGAATAAGGCTTTTGTGTTAAAAGGTTAATTTCATTTTAATGTCACAACGTTTATAATGGCAATTTTCTTCAACAGGTATTTCTACAAAACCTTTTTTTCGGTATATATAAATAGCGTTTTCTAATTTTCGACTGGAGTAGAGAATAAGTGATTTGTGATTTTTTTGTTTTACAAAATCTATACAATAATTTAAAAGGGTTTGACCAATTTTAAAACCTCTAAAACGAGGTGAAACTGCCATTTTAGTTAACTCAAATAGATCTTTGGTTTCGGTTGGCATTAACGCAGCAGTACCAATAATTTGTTGATCAATTTCAACTAAAAATATATAACCTTTTTTTTCAATTATATATTTATCAGGATTACTTAAAACAGCTTCATCATAAGGTTCTACCTCAAAATACTTTTTTAACCATTCTACATTTAGGTTATAAAAATCTTGTGAGTATTTAGTTTCAAATGGAATAATGTTTATACCTGAAGTCATATTAATTACAGACATACTTTTACTTTTTTTATATAAAATAAGTTTTAAAATCCTTCAAAAACACCTAAGCCAAATAATGCAAAATCGTATTTAACGGGATCCTTTGGGTTTAAAAGTCTTAAAGCGTTATCTAATTCTGCTAGAGCTTTAGAATCGTTTTGTTTTCTATTTAGTAATCCTAATTTACGTGCTACATTTCCAGAATGTACATCTAAAGGACAAGATAATTGAGATGGATTTAAACTTTTCCAAACCCCAAGATCTACTCCATGTTTATCATTTCTAATCATCCAACGTAAATACATGTTAATTCGCTTTGCTGCAGATTTTTTTAAAGGGTCACTAATATGTTTTTCTGTTCTTGGTAAATGTTCTATTTCAAAAAAAGCTTTTTTGAATTCGTGAATACTTTTTTGTAAAGATGTTTTTTCGGCATGTTTAGCAAATACCGCTTCAATACCATTATGGTTATTATAAATATGTTTTAGACCTTTAATAAATGTTATAAAATCTAGACCATTAAATGTTCTATGTACAAACTGATCTAGAGGTTTTAAATCTGTTTCAGAATGATTCATCACAAAATCATAAGGCGACTGTTCTAAAAAATCCATTATTCTATAACAGTTTTTTATAATACTTTTCCTATTTCCCCAAGAAATGGTAGCAGCTAAGAAACCAGCTATTTCAATGTCTTCTTTTTTTGAAAATAAATGTGGGATTTGAACAGGATCTGTATCTATAAACTCTAAAGTATTGTATTGTTCTACTTTAGAATCTAAAAAGGTTTTTAGTTGTTTAGGTGTTAATACTTGCATTTATGAACCAGATGTGAGTAGCAAAGGTAAAGTTAATATACCATTATAAAGTCCATGTAATAAAACTGAATATAATAAACCTAATTTAACACGTAAATAACCTAGGTATAAACCCAGTATAATCTGTGGAGCGATTAAAATAGGCGATAGTAAAAGAACATTGGTTGTTATACCATAATTATAGATGTGTACATAGCCAAATAAAATAGCAAAGCCATAATAAACATATTTAAAGGTGTTTTTGTTTTTTTTAAATAAAATTAATGGCGCTCTAAAAATGCATTCTTCAATTATAGGAGCCGCTACTGCAACTATTATGAATAAAACTAATGGCGGATATTTTTCTAAGTCTTTAAGCGAATGGTTTTTCATGTCTATAAGACCTGTTTCCGCTATTACTCCAATAAAAAGAGCTAATACAATACCTGTAATTAAGCTAATTCCTAAAGTTTTTAAAACGATTGCAAGTTTGTTTTTTATAGAAACACCTTCTAAAGGCAAGAATTCAGGGTTTTTAAGGTACTCAAATATATTGTTTAATGTAGAAATCATAATTAACTAATTAACAATATTCCCATCTTGCATGGTGATTTTTCTATCTGCAAGATTTGCTAATTCTTGGTTATGAGTAACAATAACAAAAGTTTGTCCATAAGTATCTCTTAATTTAAAGAACAAATTATGAAGATTTTCAGCGCTTTCGCTATCTAAGTTTCCAGAAGGTTCATCTGCAAAAATAACGTCAGGATTGTTAATTAAAGCTCTAGCTACTGCAACACGTTGTTGTTCTCCTCCAGACATTTCGTTGGGTTTATGATTGTATCTATGAGATAATCCTAAAAAATCTAAAAGTTCTTTACCGCGTTTTTCGGCTTCAGCCTTAGGTGTTTTATTAATAAATGCCGGAATACAAACGTTTTCTAAAGCTGTAAATTCTGGTAATAATTGGTGAAATTGAAATATAAAGCCTAAATGTTTATTTCTAAATTTGGCTAATTCCTTTTCAGATAAATTATTAATGTTTGTGTTGTTAATTGTTAAAGAACTGTTTTTGTCTTTCTCTAAAGCATCTAAAGTTCCTAGAATTTGAAGTAATGTTGTTTTTCCTGCTCCAGAAGCACCAACAATAGATATTATTTCACCTTTATTAATGGTTAAATTTACACCTTTTAAGACGTGTAAATCTTCGTAATATTTATGGATATTTTCAGCAACTATCATAACTTCAATTTAAAAAATAAAAATAGAACTTTGTATTGGCTTTAACAAGTGTTTAGCTTCTTTTAGATGTAAACACTTTCTTTATATCGTTATAATCTATAAAATAAACCATACGCAGAGAAAACGTATTTCTCATGTCTTCTTTAAACAAGTTCTCTGTGCTAGTAAAATAGTTGTCTTGTGCATTATTAGAAAAGTTGAAAATTTGATTTCTATACAGTGCAGTTAATTGGCTTCCTGGTGCAAATTGCCAGGTGTAACTTAAATCTAAATTCCAGGTATTAAAGTTTACATCTGGGTTAAAATTGGCATTTTCACCAACATTAAATTTGTTATAAATAGCACTTTGCTCTATAGAACCATTTGGTTGTAAAACTGCTAAATTGTAATCGTATTCTACCGTACTTAAATAGTTTCTAAAACTTAGTGTTAGTGCATTAAAAGAGTTAAAATTATAACTTCCCGAAATACTAGTTTCTATATCTTTTCTGTTACGTTGTCCAAATATAATTCTGTTATCTATTGCTTGATTATTAACATAACCAACATCACCTTTAATTTCATTTTGTTCTAATTGGAATACTAATAAAAATTTAGAATTAAATTTAAACCTTGGCGAAACTCTAAAGTAGGTGTTATGGTAGTTTCTATTAGAATCAAATAAAGTAGCGTAACCTAATCTTGCATCTAAAGCAAAGAATTTGTTGTAATTGCTTGAAATCCAGACATTGTGTTGAAAGTAATTTTTCGTGGTAAAAAAGCTATTAAAATTATCTCTAGGTTCAAAATAATCATACTGTTCTCCGGGATTTACCTCTAAGTTTGTTCCAAAAGAATGTAATCTTTTATTAGTAGCACTAAATTCTGCATTTAACTCTATGCTGGTAAATGTGTTTGGGCTTTTTAAACGATTATATTCACCAGAAAAACCTATAAAGTAATTATTTAGTTTTTCTGTAGGTTCAAAAGATCTGTAAGATAATTCGGTTCCAAAATTACTATAGTTGTTTCTAAACAAGATTCCAAAATCATTTGGATTGTAATGTTCATCTGCATAAAAATGAAGTAGGCTATATCTAAAGTTCCCGCTATTTTTTCCAAAACCAACCACAGAACTAAATCCAGTTTCTTGGTTAGAATCATTAAATGTGCTCATTTTTATTTGGCCAATTGCACCGTAGGTATTGCTTTTGTTAATTAAATCTACTAAGAAAGCTGTTACATTAGCATCTCTAAAATCTCCGTTTCTAGTAACATTGGTGTTTATTAATGTTACAGATGAGTTTTTATTAAACTGCTGGTCTAAAACCATTATATTATAATTAGTTAAAGGTTCAACCGTTTCAGAACGTGTCGAGTTATCGTCAAGATTTAAAACATCTACATTTGTCTTTTCCGTAACAGCATTAAAAAAGCCAATTCCTAAACTTTTTTTAGTTCTACCAGATATTTTAACCGCATTTAGAAGTTGAACTTTATCTGGATAGTTTAATACTTTTTCATTATCTGCTGTACTTGGATAAGTAGAAGGCGAATCTCCAATACGTCTAGAATAAAACAAATCGCCTTTACTAAATAAATCTACACCTTCGGTAAAAAATTGTCGTTGTTCTGCAAATTGTTGTTCAAAAGGTCCAAGGTTTAATTCAACATCGTCAAAACCGGCTTGGCTAAAATCTGGTATAAGTGTAGCGTCTAAAGTTATGTTTTCTGTAATTCCGTATTTAATATCTAAACCGGCAGCAAATTCAGCATCTGTTTTATTATTAAAATCACTTACTAAATAAGACGCATATGGATATAAATTTAAACGTGTTGGTGGTGTAATATTTTTTAAACCCGTTAATTCACCATTATATAAGCCAATACTACCTTTAGTAACATCTATTGCATTCCAAGTACTTTGTGCGCGGGTTTTTCTAAAATGTCTATGAAACTGAATTCCCCAAGTTGGATCTTCCTGTTGTGCAAAACGTAGAGCTCTGTAAGGAATTTTAACTTCTACAATCCATCCATCTGGTTGCATTTTTGTTTGACTTTCCCAAACCGCATTCCAACCAAAATCTTCTCCGTTATTTGGACTTTCTACTGCATCTGCTTGTGTTCCAGAACTAAATACAAAAAACTCTGTATTGTTTTGCGCATCGTTATTTGGATTAAAAATCATTCCAAAAAAATCACTTTGCCCAAAATTATCACGCTGGGTAAATTGCGTCATAATATCATCTGGATTATCATATAAGTAGGCTGCAATGTAAATGGCACTATCATCGTAAGTCATTTTTACTTCTGTGCGTTTTTCTTTCGGGTCTATAGTACCAACATTTGGTCTAAACTGAACAAAATCTGTTGCAATAGCTGTATTTTTCCAGATAGCGTCGTCTAAAATACCATCAATTTTTGGAGCAGTTTCACACCTGTTTATTTGATATGTTTTTTTGTCTTGAGAATAACTTGTGTTCAAAAGACATAGAAAACAAATTATATATGGTAGAGATTTCATAATGTTGGTATAAACCACAAAATTAATTTTGTAATTCAATTAAGCTCTTAATTAAAAGTTAAATAGAGCTTGTCATGTTCTAAAAGGTTAAAAACTGTATCTAAGATTACTTATTTTTGTAAATATGAAAAAAGAAGAATTAGAAATTGCAACTTTTGGTAATGGCTGTTTTTGGTGTACAGAAGCTGTTTTTCAGAATATTAAAGGTGTAGAAACCGTAATTTCTGGATTTACTGGCGGACATATAAAAAATCCTGCATACAGAGAAATTACCACAGGAAGAACTGGTCATGCCGAAGCTGTTCAGATTACATTTAATCCAAAAATCACCTCTTATGTAACGCTTTTAGAAGTGTTTTTTGCAACTCATGATCCAACCACATTAAACCGTCAAGGTTATGATGTTGGTACTCAGTATAGATCAGAAATTTTTTATGCTTCGGAAAAACAAAAAGAACAAGCAACAGAATTTATAATTTTATTAGAAAGTCAGAAGATTTTTGAAGATCCTATTGTGACTAAAATATCTGAATTAGATGTTTTTTATGAAGCTGACGCAGAACATCAAGATTTTTATAATAATAACACAGAATATCGTTATTGCCAGTTGGTTATTCAGCCAAAACTAGATAAAATAAAAACCTATTATAGCAATTTGTTAAAGGCTTAATTTTTGGAACACTATTTGCTTAATTTTAAGTATTAATAGTAAAAACAATTATGATTACAGAAAAAAACAAATTTTTAATATTAGGCTTAAGTATCTTATTTGATGCTTTAGGTTATGCAAGTTTTATTATTCCAGGTATTGGAGAATTTTCCGATGTTATTTGGGCTCCAGCTTCGGCTTTTTTAATGATGAAATTGTATAAAGGTAATTCTGGTAAAGTTGGTGCAGCGATATCTTTTATAGAAGAAGCTATGCCGGGTTTAGATGTTATTCCAACCTTTACCATTATGTGGTTTTACACGTATGTGTTTTCAGCAAAAAAGACTGAAGAAACTACAATTGATATAAAGTAATTTATTTTTTTATATAAAATTCAAAGCGTTTCAATTTTAGAAACGCTTTTTTAGTTTAGTAGTGTTTTTCTAATGCCTATAAAAACTAGAATTAGTACTGATAAAGCTATAAAAAAGGGAATAATGATATGGTCTAAACCTAAAACTAAAAATAGCGCCATAATTAATAGTTGAATCCTAAACCAAACATAGATAATAACATCATAAACCAACTTGGAAAAGGTTTAGATTTATGTGCTTTAGAATCTAAACTATAGATGATTTTATCAAATCCTCCATATAAGAATTTATATATTTTAAAGATAATATCAACGTGTTTTTGTTTTTCGCCAGGTAATGCAGTTGGTGTTTTTACTTCAAAAACTCTACTTGTTGTATCTCCTCCAATACATTTATTTCTAAGGATTACGTAGTA
>Ga0105354_1001260_pt1 | contig 15682 bp, 15 predicted proteins | sample GOMGulsemesocosm_FD_83658 | JGI IMG/M metagenome (GOLD analysis project Ga0105354, IMG submission 83658) | Methane-oxidizing microbial communities from mesocosms in the Gulf of Mexico - GOM9B Gulf of Mexico | ecosystem: Environmental > Aquatic > Marine > Cold seeps | place: USA: Gulf of America...
AACCATTAAATCATATGAGAATTCGTTAGAATGAAAGCTCCTTCCGTGATTTCGTTGGTCAATTAAATGGACTTCAAATTCTTCGGCATATTTATTCCCTAAGGTTTTCCAGTTGTCAGACATTCCTAAGAATCCATGAAGAATTAAAAAAGGTTGGCCTGATCCTAAGATTTTAGAATGAAGTATTTCCATAAAAACTATCCTTTTAGTTTGTTTAAATACATGTTAATCACGTTTTCAATACCTAAATAAATTGACTCAGATATTAAGGCATGGCCAATAGAAACCTCTAATAGCCCTGGAATATTTTCTTTAAAAAATTTAATATTATCTAAGCTTAAATCATGTCCTGCATTTACGCCAATGTTTAGTTCGTTTGCTAATAGAGCACATTCAGTATATGGCTTTATTACTTCTGTATTCCCTTTTGAGAATTCAGAAGCAAACTCTTCAGTATACAGTTCTATTCTGTCAGCGCCAATATTTTTTGAGCCTTCAACCATATTTAAAGTTGGGTCAACAAAAACAGAAGTTCTAATATTGTTTCTTTTAAACTCAGAAATAACTTCGGTTAAAAAACTATGATGTTTAATGGTGTCCCATCCTGCATTTGATGTAATTGCATTTACAGTATCTGGAACGAGTGTTACTTGAGTGGGTTTTGTTTCTAAAACTAATTGAATGAATTTTTCATTAGGGTTGCCTTCAATGTTAAACTCTGTAGTTACAATTTTAGTTAAATCTCTAGCGTCTTGGTATCTAATATGTCTTTCGTCAGGTCTTGGGTGTATAGTAATTCCTTCTGCGCCAAAACGTTCAATGTCACTTGCTACATGTAACAAGTTTGGTGTGTTTCCGCCTCTAGAATTCCTAAGGGTTGCTATTTTATTTATGTTTACGCTTAACTTTGTCATAGTTGAAAAATTGAGAAGCAAATTTAAGGCTTATTCCTATATTTTAGTTAATTTGCATTATAAAATTATAACTAATGAACCTTAGTGAACTCATTATAAATGATATTAAACCTGTTGATGTAACTCAACGAATTGGTTTAGTTCAACAAATGTTTAATAATCTGACTTATTCTCATATACCAGTTTGTTTGAGAGAAGAGTTTTTAGGCTGTATTTCGGATAATGATACTCATTGTTTTGATTCAGAAAAAACTATAAAAGAGTGTGAGTATGCAATTGAGTTTTTCTCGGTAAATACTACAACAAATTGGTTAGATGTACTTGAAGCATTTGCTCAAAACTCAACAAACGTAATGCCTGTATTAGAGGAAGGAGAGTATATTGGTTATTATGAGTTAAAGGATATTTTAAGCTTATTTGATCAAACGCCATTCTTTTTCGAACCTGGTGCAGTTTTAGTTGTAAGAAAAGCACTAAAAGAATATTCTTTTAGCGAGATTTCACAAATAGTAGAGTCTAATAATTCCAAAGTTTTAGGTGCTTTTTTATCGAAGATTGAGAATGAATTCGCCGAAATTACAGTTAAAATTAATAGTGTTGGTTTGTCGGATATTATACAAACGTTTATTCGTTATGGATATGATGTTGTAGCTGGTCATGAAGGGGAATCGTATGTACAAGATTTGAAAGACAGATCGGATTATTTGAAAAAATATTTGGATATATAATTATGATGAAAGTTGCAATTTACGGTAGATTTGAAAAGAATTTCCCAAAAGAATATGTAAGTATTGTTTTGGAGCAATTGAGTATTCATAACGTCTTAGTTTATATTGAGTCATCTACATTAAAATATATAAAACAAATTTCTAATAAAGAGTATACTTCGTTTGAATCATATAAAGATTTAGACGAATCATTTGCTTTTTTTATTAGTATTGGAGGTGATGGTACTATATTAAGGTCAATTTCTTATGTAAGAAATTCAGGTATACCAATAGTAGGTGTAAATACCGGAAGGATGGGATTCTTGGCAACCATTCAAAAAGATAAAATAAAATCATCTATTGATGAAATAGTGAAAAAGGAATATGATATTTCTGAAAGAAGTTTATTAAAACTTAAAAGTGAAACGAAAATAGAAGGACTTGATGAAGATTTTAATTTTGCGCTAAATGAGATCGCAGTGAGTAGGAAAAATACGACTTCGATGATTAAAGTTCAGACGTACTTGAATAACGAATACTTAACGTCTTATTGGGCTGATGGGTTAATTGTTGCGACACCAACAGGGTCAACGGGGTATTCCTTAAGTTGTGGAGGGCCAGTTGTTGCTCCTGAGTCAGATAGTTTTGTGCTAACGCCAATTGCTCCTCATAATTTGAATGCAAGACCTTTAGTTATTCCTGAAGGAATAGAAATAAAACTGATTGTTGGAGGGAGAGAAGATTTGCATTTAGTATCATTAGACTCCAGAATAATTACAGTTAAAAATGGAACAGAATTAATCATTCAAAAAGCCGATTTCAATATAAATATGATTGAACCAAAAGGGGGGAGTTTTTTGCATACACTTCGTAATAAGCTGTTGTGGGGAGAAGATAATAGAAATTAAAGCAATAAAAATGAATAAATTATGTTTTATAGTGTGCGTATTTAATTACGTGAACTGAGTCATTTTTTATATATTTGCAAACTTTTGGGAACACTATGTATCGTTTAACTATTTTATTATTACTGTCTTGTTGTTTCTCTTTTGGACAAATTCATGAAGTTGGATTGTTTGTGGGAGGGTCGAATGCAATTGCCGATGTTGGATCAGGAAAGTATGTCAATCCTAATGATTTCGCAATAGGGGGGATTTATAAGTGGAATAGAAGTCCAAGACATTCTTATCGAGTATCAGCTATATATTCAAGTATAACAGGTGATGATTCAAAATCGAAAGACCCAAGAAGGAAGCAAAGAAATTTAACTTTTAAAAATGAAATAAAAGAAATTACTGCAGGAATGGAATTCTCATTTTGGGAGTTTGATTTGCATGATCAGCATAACTACGCAATTAAAACTACTCCATACTTGTTTACAGGACTGTCATACTTTAATTATAATGCGTTAGTTTTAAATCCGAACAATAAAATTGAAGAATACAATTCTCACAATTCATTAGCGATTCCTATGATTGTTGGAGTTAAATCTGCAATCACAAAGCAATTTGTTCTTGCGGTAGAAATTGGAGTGCGCTATACCTTTACGGATGATCTTGATGGAAGTAATCCTGTGCGAGATAAGGCTGATTTTGAATCGTTAAAATTTGGTAATACAAATAGTAATGACTGGTATGTGTTTACTGGAGTAACATTAACATATACCTTTGGTAAAAATCCTTGTTTCTGTAATACAAATTAAATCATGAGTTTTTTAGATCAAATAGATGTGGAAAGGGTTCCAAAACACGTTGCTGTTATAATGGATGGTAATGGACGTTGGGCTAAAAAAAGAGGGTTGTTACGTGTTTTAGGTCACGAAAAAGGAGCGAAAGCTGTTCGTGAAACTATTGAGGCAGCAGGAAAGTCAGGGATTACTCCTTTAACGCTGTATGCGTTTTCTACGGAAAACTGGAATAGACCTAAGAATGAGGTGGATAAGCTAATGAATTTATTAGTGTCATCATTAAAGAAAGAATTCAAAATGCTTCATAAAAATGACATAAAATTAGGTGCTATAGGTAATTTGGAAGAGTTACCGGAGAAAGCATATAAAGAACTGTCAGAGGTAATTGAAAAAACAAAGGATAATAAAAAATTAGTATTAACACTTGCCTTGAGTTATGGCTCAAGAAGTGAGATTGTTAAAACAATTAAGGAAATTGCTGAGAAAGTTAAAAATAATATAATTTCCATAGAAAGTATTGATGATTCAATTATTAATGAGCATCTTTACACGCGAAATTTACCAGACGTAGATTTGCTTATAAGAACGAGTGGTGAGCAGCGTATAAGTAACTTTTTATTATGGCAAATTGCATATGCTGAATTATATTTTACAGATGTGCTTTGGCCAGATTTTAAAAAAGAAGACCTATACAAGGCTATATTAAATTATCAAAATAGAGAAAGACGATTTGGAAAAACAAGTGAACAACTTAAGTAGAAATATATTTTATAGCTTTGTATGTATTCTTTTAGTTTTCAGTACTAAAACATATGCCCAAGAAGGGGATTATGTTTCTGGAACAAAATACGTAATCGAAGATATTACAGTCTCAGGTAATACAAGTTTTAATAAGCAAACTATTGTTACTTTTTCAGGGTTAAGAAAAGGACAAGAGCTTATCATACCAGGAGAAAAAACTAGTAACGCAATTAAAAAATTATGGAACTCTAATCTATTTAGTGATGTAAATTTATATGTAGCTAAAACAGAGGGGGGGGCTGTGCATTTAAATATTGAGGTTAAAGAATTGGCCAGCTTAGATGAAGTTAGAATTACCGGGGTAAGAAAGGGTAAGCATGATGAAATCATTAAAGAAAATAAATTAACAAAAGGAGTTAAGGTTACAGAGAATTTATTGACAACTACTAAGAATTATTTGCAAAATAAGTATGCTAAGGATGGTTATATAGCAAGTAAAGTATATTTGAACCCTGTTTCTGTAAAAGATTCTACAGGAAAGGAAACAGTAAATTTAGTGGTGAACATTGATAAAGGGAAAAAAGTAAAAGTTTCTGACATTGATTTTACGGGGAATGAAAGTTTTAAGTCTTCAAAACTTCGTAATAAAATGAAAAATACAAAAAAGAAAAATCCATTAAGGATTTTTAAGCGTTCAAAATTTGTGAAGGAAAAATATAAAGAAGATCTTGATAAGATTATAGAAACGTATAAAGAAAAAGGATATAGAGATGTTAAGGTATCTGGAAGTGATCCTTCTTTTAATGAAAATAAAACAGTTTCGTTAAAAATAGATATCAAGGAAGGTAAAAAATATTATATAGGTAATATAGAATTTTCTGGTAACACGGTGTATTCGGATAAGTATTTACAGCAAAAATTGGGCTTGTATAAAGGTGATATATATAATGCAGTGTTGTTAGAGAAGCAAATTGCAGACACGTCTAATCCTGATGCAGATGATTTAACAAACTTGTATCAGAATAATGGATATATGTTTTCTAATGTAGTACCTGTTGAAGCGGGTGTTAGAAATGATACTATTGATTTTGAAATAAGAATTTCTGAAGGAAAGCTGACTCATTTTAAAAACATTACTGTAACAGGAAATGATAAAACAAACGATCATGTTGTTTATAGGGAACTAAGAACAAAACCAGGGCAGGTATACAGTAAGCAGAAAATTATTAGAAGTTTACGTGAATTAGGGCAAATGGGATTCTTTGATGCAGAGCAATTAGTGCCACATATTAAAAATCCAAACCCAAATGAAGGAACGGTAGATGTTGAATATGCTGTTGTTGAAAAAGGATCTAGCCAAGTTGAATTACAAGGAGGTTATGGTGGAGGAGGGTTCATAGGAACTTTAGGTTTGTCTTTTAATAACTTCTCTATTAAGAATATTTTTAATAAAGATGCGTATCACCCGTTACCAATGGGAGATGGTCAATCATTATCATTACGAGCGTCTGCTGCGCAAACATATCAAACATATAGTTTGTCATTTGTAGAGCCTTGGCTTGGAGGTAAAAAACCACAACAGTTTTCAGTATCGTTTTCATACTCTCGTTATTTCAGGTTTAATAATAGTACGCGTAGAGTAGATAAGGATCAACAATTTGCTATTTTAGGAGTGTCACTTGGTTTGGCTAAGCGATTAAAAGTTCCTGATGATTATTTTACTTTAAGTCAGTCGGTGTCGTTACAACATTATAACTTAAAAAACTACCGTACGAACTTGTTTCAAAATATTAGTGATGGTCATGCGAATAGTTTAGCATACACCGCTGGTTTGTCAAGAGATAGTAAGGGAATTAATCCTATTTTTCCTGAAAGAGGGTCTAAGTTTTCATTAACAGGTAAATTTACTTTTCCATATTCATTAGTAAATGGTGTAGATTATAAAAACTTAGAAAACTTAGAGGAATATAAGTTGAAAAATAGCCATGGGAATTATGTTGATGCGAATAATAATGTAGTAACAGACTTTAATGATGCCGCTGCAGATTTAAGTAAAGTAGATCAAGAACGGTATAAATGGTTAGAGTTTTATAAGGTTAAATTTGAAGGTGATTGGTATTCTAGTTTGTATAAGCGTTTAGTATTAAGAACAAATGTTAATTTTGGATTCTTAGGGGCTTATAATAAAGATAGAGGTATAGTTCCTTTCGAGCGTTTTGCACTTGGAGGAAGTGGTCTTGGAGGTGGGTCACTACAAAATATAGAAACAGTTCGATTGAGAGGGTACCCTGATAATGGAAGTTTGTCAAGTAATGATGGAGGAATTATATTTAATAGATTTTCTTTAGAACTAAGGCATCCAATAGCAATGAAGTCTCAAGCTGCTCAAATATATGGATTGATTTTTGCTGAAGCAGGAAATTCATTTGATGAGTATTCAGACTATGATCCGTTTAATATGTATCGTTCTGCAGGAGCAGGTATTCGTATACATATGGCAGCATTCGGATTATTAGGGATTGATTTTGGTCACGGATTTGATACATTGCCAGGACAATCAGAGAAAAATGGATGGGAGACGCACTTTATTTTAGGAAGAGAGTTTTAATTTTGGCACGATATTTTCAATAAACACAATAAGTTATGAAAACAAGAGTTCTTTTAGTCGTTTTATTAGTAGTAGCTACTTTTAGTAGTAATGCTCAAAAAAGTAATATTAGGATAGGTTATGTTGATACAGAGTATATTTTAGAAAACATTCCTGAGTACAAAGAAGCTTTAGGGCAATTAGATCAGAAGGTTCAGAAATGGAAAAGTGAAATTGATTTAAAACTTCGCGGTATAGAAAAGAAAAAGTTGGACTTACGTAATGAACGTGTTTTGTTAACTAAAGAGCTTATTGAGGAAAAGGAAGAAGAAATACAAATAGAAGAAGCTGAAATATTGGATTACCAGCAAAAAAGATTTGGCCCGAATGGTGATTTGTTTATTCAAAAGAAAACATTAATTCAGCCAGTTCAAGATCAGGTGCTAACTGCAGTGCGAGAACTAGCTAAAGCTAAAAAATATGATTTTATATTTGATAAATCAGCCGATGTAGTAATGATGTATTCTAATAAACGATATGATTTAAGTGATTATATTGTTAGGACATTAACTAGGGCTGCAAAACGTCAGCAGGCAAAAGATAGAAAATCTAAAAAGAATGCTGAGTCGGAAGATGTAATTCCAGTAATAAATGAAGCTGTAGATGAAAGAAAGAAAGCTTTAGAGGATAGAAAAGCTGAAAGACAACGTGTACTTGATGAAAGAAGAAAGAAAGCTTTGGAGTTAAAAGAGGCTAAGAAAAAAGCGTTTGAAGAGAAGCGTAAAAAAATGTTAGCTGAAAAAGAAGCTAAGAGAAATAATAAAGCAGGATTACCTGGGGTGCCTGTAGAAGAGAATAAAGAAGAGAATAAATAAACACTTAATAAACTATAAAATGAAGAAAATTAAAACGTTATTAGTTGCTGCAATATTATTTTTAGGAGCAACAAGCTTAACATCTGCACAAAGTAAAGTAGCTCATATTGATACTCAGGAATTAATTGCTGCAATGCCAGAAATGAAGGCGGCACAAAATCAGTTAGAGAAGTTAACAAAAACGTATCAAGCAGATTTGCAAACCATGGCTACTGAGCTTCAAAATAAAATGAAGCAATACCAAGCTGAAGCATCTAGTAAAACGGATGAGGTCAACGGTCAGAGAGCTCAAGAAGTACAAGGAATGCGTGATAATGTATTGAAGTACGAGCAAAATGCTCAACAAGAAATGGGTAAAAGGCAAGAAGGGTTAATTAAGCCTGTTATGGAAAAAGCACGTGTAGCTATTCAAAAAGTTGCTAGAGCTAAAGGGTATCAATATGTAGTTGATTCTACTTCAGGGTCTGGGTTGATTTTGGCTGATGGTCCTAACTTGTTAGAGGATGTTAAAAAAGAATTAGGAATGTAAAATATTACATTTATATAAAAAAAAACCCATGCTTTGCGTGGGTTTTTTTATGTTTTTTTTTAAATTAATGTTTTTTTGTGATTATTCTCTGGTAATAAAATGCAGGAAGTAATAGGAGTATAAAAATAGGCTGTATTAAAAAACGCCTGATATAAAAGAAAATCAAATATAATTCTTCTGAAAAGTTTGTTATTGTAATTGTGTAACAGCTAATAAGGAGTAAAAATATGATAGAATAGAATATAGTCGAAAAGCGTAAAATGTCTTTTTTGTTAAAAGCTATATGTAGTATTGTTATTGAAATTATACTGTTTAATAAGTATCGAAAAAGAGTATGAGTAATTAATTTTGTTAAATTAAAATTAGGAACTTCCTGAGTGAAATATAATTGCTTGTAAAATTTAATAAAAGGGTCGTAAAACAAATCATTCTCAAATACTCTTACTAATCCTAAAAGGATAAAAAGGAAACCAACAATGATTGCTTTTAGTAGTTTAGACTGCATTTAAGTCTTGTTTTTTAAATGAGTTAACCCAAAACATCCATAAGAGAAATACAGCGCCATATATCATTGCAGGAAAAATGTAATTGTGCAAGTATTCAGAGTACTCAGGGTAGTGGTGTAGGCATATTGCAAGAATTATTATTCGGATAATATTTGCAAGATGGATAATGATAAGCCCTATAAAAGCAAATAGTAACGTAGGTTTTATTTTTTTTGTAAAACTGAAAACGAAAGAAAGAAACAAAATCATAATGCTTATTGCATTACAGCCTTCAGCAATAAATACAATATTTCGCCCTTTTATAAATAGATTTATAGTGCTTTTTGTTGAGTCTAAAACAGAGTGAGTTTCATAGCCTATTGAATTTAAGGAAAATACTGTTTGTTTAGAAAGTAGTTTTGTGAAGATATCAGGCTTGTTTACCGAACTAAGAAATAGATAGTATAAGAAAGATAAAAGAATATAGCTAGATAGAAATATAGCTAAAAACTTTATAACGGGTTTGTTTTTTGTGATTATTTCATTCATGGTGCAACACAAATTAACAACTTTTTGATTTCAATTCTTTAAGAAAGAGATACTTTTGTATTTATTTCTATAAAACAATAACAATATAATGATATTCGAAGATTTAAAACCACTTGTTTCAACAATAGTCAAAGATATAACACTTCCTGTTTTTGATAGATTAAAAGGGGTATGTCAATTACTACAAGATAATTTAGAAGCGTATGATTGGGTAGGTTTTTATTTTGCAAATCATAAAGCTAAAACATTGCATTTAAGCGCTTATGTAGGTGACCCTACGGATCATTTAACTATTCCATTTGGAAAGGGGATTTGTGGTCAAGTAGCTGAGAGTAATAGTAATTTTGTGGTTCCAGACGTAAAAGCACAAGATAATTATATAGCTTGTAGCATTACAGTAAAAGCAGAAATAGTAGTTCCATTATTTATAGATGGAGTGAATGTTGGTCAAATTGATATTGATTCCAAGACAATTAATCCATTCACATGTGCAGATGAAGAATTCTTAGCTTTTGTAAATGAGGAAGTTGCTATATTGCTTAGTGGACTTGATATTGATCAATTGTTGTTAAAATAATTGTTGTATTGTATGGTGCTTTCGGCTATAAAAATTACTTTTGCACCTTTCAAAAATAACAACAACACAACAAAAAATGGCTACAAAAGCAATCAAATCAGCATTAATTTCAGTTTTTCATAAAGATGGTTTAGCGCCAATCGTTAAGAAATTAGATGAATTAGGAGTTACTATCTATTCTACTGGAGGGACTGAGAAGTTTATTAATGAATTAGGAATTAATGTAGTTCCTGTTGAGGAAACTACATCTTATCCTTCAATTTTAGGAGGCAGAGTTAAAACTTTACATCCAAAAGTATTTGGTGGAATTTTGAATCGTCAAGATCATCAAGGTGATATTGCTGAGATGGAAGAATACAATATCCCTCAGTTGGATTTAGTGATTGTTGATTTATACCCGTTTGAGAAAACAGTTGCTTCAGGAGCCCCTGAGCAAGATATTATTGAGAAAATAGATATTGGTGGAATTTCTTTAATTAGAGCTGCTGCTAAGAATTTTAAAGATACAGTGATCGTCTCTTCAATGGAGCAGTACGATGATTTTTTAGCTGTTATCAACGAAAATAATGGTGAAACTTCTATTTCTGATAGAAAGAAGTTTGCTGGAAAAGCATTTAATATATCTTCTCACTATGATACGGCTATCTTCAATTACTTTAATCAAGAAGGAGAAGAAACAGTATTGAAGATTAGTGAAAATAACGGTAAAACATTACGTTACGGAGAAAATCCACATCAAAAAGGGTTCTTTTTTGGTGATTTTGATGCAATGTTTGATAAACTTCATGGTAAAGAATTAAGTTATAACAACTTGTTGGATGTTGATGCTGCAGTGAATTTAATGGATGAGTTCAAAGGTGAGGCTCCGACTTTTGCAGTATTAAAACATAATAACGCTTGTGGTTTTGCACAAAGAGCAACGATTTGTGAGGCATATGTAGATGCTTTAGCAGGAGATCCTACTTCTGCTTTTGGAGGAGTATTGATTTCAAATTCTAATATAGATGCTGCTACCGCAAACGAAATTCATAAACTATTTTGTGAAGTAGTTATAGCGCCTTCATTTGATGCAGATGCTGAAGAAATCCTTAAAGGAAAGAAAAACAGAATATTATTAGTTCAAAAAAACATTAAAATGCCAGAGACAAACGTAAGAGCTTGTTTGAATGGTGTTTTAGTTCAGGGCAGAAATAATGTTACTGATACGATTCAAGGTTTAGAAGATAAAACGAATACGAAAACTACTGATGCTCAAAAAGAAGATTTAATTTTTGCTTCTAAAATATGTAAGCATACAAAGTCGAATACAATTGTGTTGGTTAAAAATAAACAATTATGCGCAAGTGGAACTGGACAAACATCAAGAGTAGATGCTTTAAATCAGGCAATTGAGAAGGCAACTAAATTTGAGTTTGATTTAGAAGGTGCAGTTATGGCAAGTGATGCATTTTTTCCTTTTCCTGACTGCGTAGAGATAGCAGATAAAGCAGGAGTTAAAGCTGTAATTCAGCCAGGTGGATCAATTAAAGATCAGTTGAGTATTGATTACTGTAACGAAAACAATGTTGCTATGGTCTTTACAGGAACAAGGCATTTTAAGCACTAAGAAACACTTGGTATTTCATATAAAAACTCCGTAAAAAATATTTTTACGGAGTTTTCTTTTTTACTGTTATTTTTTCCTTAAATTTAGTACCTTTGGTAACTATACCAATTTAACTTATAAATGACGCATAAAACAGTTTCTTTATCACAAAATATTTGTTAAAATATTTAGACATAGCTAAGGCTATGCTAAAACATTTTGCCTCGATCTTGTAAAAAATAAATCAATTTTATCATACGCCATCTAAAAATTAAATAGGTATAACCAATGCAAATACGTTTTACCCTTTAAATACACCAAACGCTTATGGGATTTTTTGATTTCCTAACTGAAGAAATAGCAATAGATTTAGGTACTGCAAACACCTTGATTATTCATAATGGAAAAGTTGTAGTAGATGCACCTTCTATTGTTGCAAGGGATCGAATAACCGGGAATATAATTGCTGTTGGTCAAGAGGCTAATATGATGCAGGGTAAAACACATGAAAACATTAAGACAATTCGTCCTTTAAAAGATGGAGTAATTGCCGATTTTGATGCTTCTGAAAAAATGTTGACGATGTTTATCAAAAACATACCAGCATTAAAGAAAAAATTGTTTCCACCGTCATTACGTTTAGTAATTTGTATTCCTTCTGGAATTACTGAGGTTGAAATGCGTGCGGTAAAAGAATCAGCGGAAAGAGTAAATGGTAAAGAAGTGTATTTAATACATGAGCCAATGGCAGCAGCTGTTGGTATTGGTGTTGATATTATGCAACCAAAAGGAAATATGATTGTTGATATTGGAGGAGGTACAACTGAAATTGCTGTAATTGCTTTAGGAGGAATTGTGTGTGATAAATCAGTTAAAGTTGCTGGTGATGTTTTTACCAATGATATTGTTTATTTCATGCGTACACAACACAATTTATATGTAGGAGATAGAACTGCAGAAAAAATAAAAATTCAAATTGGTGCAGCTACAGAGGATTTAGAAACTCCGCCAGAAGACATGTCTGTTCAAGGTAGAGATTTACTTACAGGTAAGCCAAAGCAAGTGCAAATATCTTTCAGAGAAATTGCTAAAGCCTTAGACAAATCAATATTAAGAATAGAAGATGCTGTAATGGAGACATTATCGCAAACACCACCAGAATTAGCTGCTGATATCTATAATACAGGTATTTATTTAGCTGGAGGAGGATCAATGTTAAGAGGCTTGGATAAAAGATTGTCTAAAAAAACAGACTTACCAGTATATATTGCAGAAGATCCATTAAGGGCAGTAGTTAGAGGAACAGGTATCACTTTAAAGGATCTTGCTAAATACAGAAGTATTTTGATTAAATAATAGCGTGACTAATGCAGCAGGTAATTTCGTACTTATTAAAGAAAAAAAACTTCTTGCTTTTCATCTTGCTGTTGAGTATTTCTTTAGCGCTTACAATTCAATCTCATAGCTATCATAAAGGTAAATTTATTTCAGCTGCAAATAATGTAACTGGTGGATTGTATGAATCTGTAAATCATGTTAATGAGTTTGTTAATCTTGATACATATAACGAACGCCTTCTAAAAGAGAATGCTAAATTACGAAAGGAATTAAGTAATTATAGTTTTCATAGTACATCTAATGATTTAAAAGAAGTTCCTTATGCCTTTATTCCCGCAAAACTAATAGAAAATAGTTTTCATAAGAAAAACAACATTCTTGTAATTAATAAAGGCGCTAAACATGGGATTACTATTGATATGGGTGTAATTACAACTGATGGAATAGTTGGAATTATAGAAAATGTTGGCGAGAATTATTCTACAGTGTTATCAGTATTACACATACAGTCACAAATTAATGTTCAGCTGAAGAAAACAAATCATATAGGTTCTTTAATATGGGATGGAGATTCGCCATTTAAAGTGCAGTTAGAAGATATTACTAAAGTAGCGCCAATAAAGGTGAATGACACTATCGTTACTGGGAACTATTCTATTTTTCCACAAGGAATTAGTGTAGGTAAAGTTGTAAAAGCAGAACTAAACCAAACTCAAAATTATTTTGATGTCGATGTACAGTTGTTTAATGACATGTCAAATATAGGTTATGTGTATGTTGTGAAAAATAAAGCCCTAAAAGAAGTAAATCAACTTTTAAATCCAAGCGGTAATGAATAAAGAAGTTGTTTTACGAATACTCTTTTTTATGTTACTTGTGTTATTGCAAGTATTGGTATTTAGTAACATGCGTATTGGTGCTTATGTTCCTTATGTGTATATATTGTTTATAATCATATTTCCAATAAAATCTGATAGAACAGTTTTTCTATTAAGTAGTTTTTTGTTAGGGTTGAGTTTAGATTTTTTCTTTAGTTCAGGAGGAGTTCATGCAGCAGCATGTACAATTATTGCTTATATACGACCGCAAGCATTAAAATTTTCATTTGGGAGAAGTTATGAATTTCAGACTATAAAGCTAAATAAAGTATCTATAGCTGCTAAACTTGCATATTTTTCAATATTAGTAGTAATACATCACTTGGTGTTATTTTTATTAGAAACATTTAATCTGTCTTTTATATTGTATAGTTTAAAAAGCACATTGTTTAGTAGTATTTATACGGTGTTATTATGTTTAGTTTTGGTTACATTATTTAGTAAGAGGAAAGAATGAGGAATGCGTTACTATATCTCCTAGTTATTATTACGGGGTTGTTGTTTGTTGGAAGGCTATTTTATTTACAAGTAGTAGAGGATAGCTTTAAGCATCAATCAGAAAGTAATGCGTATAAACGTATGCGTGTTTATCCTGAAAGAGGGCATGTGTACGATCGAAATCAGCAATTATTAGTAGCAAATCAACCTTCGTATGATTTAATGGTGATACCTCGTAAGGTGAAGCCATTTGACACATTGCAATTATGTGAATTATTAGCTATTGATAAAGAAAAATTAATTAAACAATTAAAAAAAGCACGACGCTATTCTCCAAGGTTACCTTCTCCTGTGGTAGCCCAGATGTCAAAAATAGAATACGCTTCATTACAGGAAAAAATTAGAAAATTTCCTGGGTTTTATATTCAAAAAAGATCTGCTAGAGATTACCAAACCTCAATTGGAGCTAATGTACTAGGGTATATTTCAGAAGTCAGCCCTGCTAAAGTTAAGAAAGATCCATATTATCAATCGGGAGATTTATTTGGGGAAGCTGGAATTGAAAAATCTTATGAAAAAATATTAAGAGGGGTAAAAGGGGTAAAGTATCTTCAAAAAGATAAGTTTAATAGGGATATAGGTTCATATAAAAATGGAGTGTTAGATACGCTGCCAAAAAATGGAAAGGATATAACTGTTACAATTGATGCTGTTTTACAAGAATATGGAGAACAGCTTATGGCCAATAAGCGCGGAGGAATCATAGCAATTGAGCCATCTACAGGAGAGATACTTTCGTTAGTTTCTGCGCCAAGTTACAACCCTTCATTATTAGTAGGAAGGCAACGATCAAAAAATTTCAATAAATTATATTTAGACACTATTTCAAGACCTTTGTATGACAGGGGAGTACAAGGTGAATATCCCCCAGGTTCTCCTTTTAAACTATTGAATGCGTTAATTGGTTTGGAGGAAGGGGTAATTGATGAAAATACTAGGGTTACTTGTAGGCATGGATTGCATTATGGGGCTAAAAAACCTTTTGGGTGTCATTGTTCTTTTGGAACTAGTAATGATTTGAATAAAGCGATTTTTGCATCATGTAATGCATATTTTGGTAAGACCTATTTAAAAATATTAGATAAATATACTACGGCAACAATCGGTTTAAAACATTGGAGTGAGCATGCAAAAAGTTTTGGTTTAGGGAATTACCTAGATAATGATTTATCAGTAGGAAATAAGGGGAGAATACCAAATGATAAATATTATAACAATTGGTATGGAAAAAACAAAGTGTATAGTACATTCACTATTTCAAACTCTATAGGTCAAGGTGAAGTATTGACTACGCCAATTCAATTGGCAAATATGACAGCTGCTATCGCAAACAGAGGGTTTTACTACACACCGCATATTGTGAAAAATATAAAGGATGATACGTTAGCTAAAAAGTTTACTACTAAAAGAGTAACTACTATTAGTCCGAAGCATTTTGAGCCTGTAATTCAAGGAATGTATGATGTGTATGAGAAAAATGGAGGTACTGGGTATTATGCAAGAGTAAATGGGATTGAAATTTGCGGAAAAACAGGAACCTCTGAAGTTTATGGAAAGATAGATGGTGTTAGAACACAATTAGATGATCATTCTATTTTTGTAGCTTTTGCGCCAAAAGACAATCCGAAAATTGCGATAGCTGTTTTTGTAGAACATGGTTTTTGGGGGAGTAGATGGGCAGCACCAATGGCAAGTTTAATGATTGAGAAATACTTGAAAGGAACTATCTCTA
>Ga0105354_1001261_pt1 | contig 15681 bp, 2 predicted proteins | sample GOMGulsemesocosm_FD_83658 | JGI IMG/M metagenome (GOLD analysis project Ga0105354, IMG submission 83658) | Methane-oxidizing microbial communities from mesocosms in the Gulf of Mexico - GOM9B Gulf of Mexico | ecosystem: Environmental > Aquatic > Marine > Cold seeps | place: USA: Gulf of America...
AGTACAGTATAATAATTATGAAGGAATTAGTCTTAGTCCTTCTATGGGGATAGGCTTTAAGTTAGGTGAAAATGTTTCTATAGGGATGAATATTACCTCAACCGCCAGTGAAGGGGCAACGGTAGCTCCAAATATTAATTTTTCTAGTAAAACTAGTAAAACTAGTCAGAGGCCTTTGTCTCTTGGCTTAGGGTTGGGAATTGGTTATAATTCAAGAAAAGGTTTAGAGAGTTTTTCATTGTCGGCTTCAGCTTCTAGAGTTTCAAAAAGTTGGCATTCTGATATAGATACACAAAAAACCTATAAAAAAGATCAGAAATTAGGATCTGGTTCCCTAGGCGGAAGTTTATCCTTAAATGATCAAAGTTATACCCCAACAAAAAGGGCGGGATTAGAAAATGAAAGCTTGTCTTTTAACGCATCCGTTGGTGGAGAGGCATTCGGAGTGGAAGGAAATATTGAAATTTCGGGTTTTGGTTCATACCAACGAATACGAGCTGAAGAAAAGGTTAAAATGGTGGCTACCTACGGGTATGATAATACGGAAGCGATATTGGACAAAACAAGTATTATGGATTTTAACCGTTTTAAGGATAAAACATTTAATAAAAACACAACAGCACTTCCTGTAACAAGCTATACCTATGATTTATATAGTGTTCAAGGACAAGGGGTTTCCGGAATGTTTAGGCCGTACCGTTCACAAGTAAGCTATGTAAGGGATCAATATGTGCTTGACGTTGGTGATGGAAAAAGTTTTGGAGGAGAAATTCAATTTGGTAATGCAGTAAAAGGAGGGTTTGATTTTAAATCATCACCATCTATAGGATATGTTGGCGCATGGGAGAGAGGTAATTATGCATTGCAAAACTTTCAAGAATCTGCTAATGATGTAAAAAATATAAAGTATGAGCCAGTATATTATAAAATGGTAGGGGAACTGGATGTTGATCCTGAAAAAGAACTATACACGAATAAACTATTGGGAAGTGAGCCAATTAAATTAAAAGTTGGCGGTAGTTTTCAAAATAGGTTGCTAGCACCTGTTTACGAAGCAAAAAATGGTGTTGAAGTTAATGTTTCGAATACTATAGAAAGGAAAAAACGTCATTTACGAAATCAGAATATTCAAAAAATCACCAATAAAGATGCATTAAATGATCCTTTTGTAAACCGACGTGGTCTTACTGATGATGCTACAGCTGATGAACAAGATTCTTTTATAATACCTGAACATCATAATGTAGGGATGAAAGTATTGAAAGCGGATGGAAGCACATATGTTTTTGGTGAGGCAGCATACAATACCAATAAAGTTGAAGCTACTTTTGATGTGTCCAAAGCTGTTAATAGTGACCAAGGTATTGAAATTGACTGTAGTACTGGTTTGGTACAATATGATGGAACTATAAAAAACAATTATTCAGCACATAGTGATCAGTTTTTAAACCGTGTTACAACTCCAGCGTATGCGCATACTTATTTGTTAACCTCAGTGTTATCTGCCGATTATGAGGATAGAACCGGGAATGGTGTTTCTGATGATGATTTTGGGGCATACACGAAATTTAGTTATACAAAAGAAAAAAAATATGAATGGCGTACACCATTTCAAGAAAATAAGGCTTCCTATAATGAAGGGCTAAGGTCAAATACTGAAGATCAAAAGGCGAATTATATATATGGTGAAAAAGAACTAAAATACATTAACAAAATAGAAACAAAAACACATGTTGCTATTTTTGATATGAGTGATAGAGAAGATGGTGTTGGAGTAGCTGGTGAAAATGGAGGAGCAGGAGCAGGTCGTTTATCGAAAATTGATAAAATTTACTTGTATTCTAAACCAGAATATTTAGCAATGACAAGGGATGAAATATTTGATAACCTTTCCCAAGATGTTAAGCAAAATACCGCTATTAAAGTAGCTCATTTTGATTATGATTATACTTTATGTCCTGGGCTTATTGATATAGGTAATACAGGAGATAACTACCTTAATGATGAAGGGGAGTCAGTTGAAAATGAGGGTGGTAAGCTTACTTTGAAAAAAGTATATTTTACTTACAGGAATTCTAAAATGGGAAAATACACACCATATATTTTTAAGTATGGGGAGTTTGATAGTGATAAAAATGGAACCTTTGATACTGTAGTTAATGAAGCTTATAATTTAAAAGGACATGATGTATGGGGAAATTACAAAGCCAATATAACTGATACTGATGTTGTTGATTTTGAATGTAGTGTTGAAGGACCAATTACTACAGCTGAATATCCGTTTGTAGCACAAAATAAACAAACAGCAGATAGGAATGCAGTAAACTGGCATTTAACCTCAGTAGCACTGCCGTCTGGAGGGGATTTACAAGTAAACCTTGAATCGGATGATTATGGATATGTCCAAGATAGGAAAGCAATGCAAATGTTTAAAGTTACAGGTGCAGGTGATGCCAGTTCTAATTGGAGTAGCTCAGAAGTTGTTGATATTAATGTTGCTGATGTAAATACAACTGAATTATATGGAACAAGTCATGCCAAGTATTTATATGTTAAAATAAATGATGCTATTGATGTTGAAATGACTGCTGATATTTTCAGAGAAAAGTATCTGTCGGAACATATTGATAAACCTATCTTTTTTAGGTTTATGCTAAATATGCATAAAAACTTAGGAGAATTTTATGATTATGTAGAAGGGTATTTCGAGGTTGACCAACTAAAAGATTTGAAATTTGGACAAATTAATGATGGAGATCAAATGGGAACTTATGTAGCATTACCACTTAAGTTTTTGGAAAATGAAGGAGGGTTAACTTCAGGAGGTCATATGGTGAATCCAATAGCAAAAGCAGGTTGGTATTTTGGAAGGACTCATTTAAATAGAATTGTATATAGTGAAACAGGAAACAACTATCCAGACGTGGATAGCTTTTCTTCTTTTGTGGATGAATTGGTAGCGAGTATTAATGGGGCTAAAGAAATTTTTCAAGGGCCTAATGGAGTATTAGAACGTAAATATTGTGCTCAAAAATTTATTCCTGAAAAATCATGGATCCGTTTATTAAATCCTGAACGTAATAAATTAGGTGGAGGAGTACGTGTAGCAAAAATTAAGCTTACGGACAATTGGGATGTAATGACTGATCATAATACAGCCAAACAATTTTATGGACAAGAATATGACTATAAAAAAACAAACGGTAAAACAAGTGGAGTAGCTACATTTGAACCAAATGCCAATAAAGAAAATCCTTTTGTGGAACCTTTTTATGGAAAAAAACCAGGCTCTAAAAAAGATAAATTAGTAGCGCCACAGGATACGAATTATACCGAGCTTCCGTTTGGAGAATCCTTTTTTCCTGGAGCTAAGGTAACTTATGGTACAGTTACAGTTAAAAATTTAGCTAGAAAAGAAGTTGATAATGATGGAACGCTTATAAAAGAAGTAAAAAAACATGCAACTGGTAAAGTGGTAAATGAATTTTATACTACACAAGATTTTCCTACAAAATCTAACTTTACGGATGTTTCAATGGCTGTAGATACTCCCAATAAGTCAATTTTAAGCGCTATAGCAAGTATGTTAAATATCAAGGCAAACAATCATTTAACCATGTCACAAGGTTTTGCTATTGAAACAAATGATATGGATGGGAAGCCAGAAAGTCAAAAAGTGTACGCTGAAAATCAGGAAACACATATTTCATCGGTAACCTATAACTATGCCTTAGATGAAAAAGGTGATTTGGATAATAATTTAACAACCATAGCTAAAGATGGAACTATAAGCACTACAGAAATAGGAATGAATTATGATGTAGTTAATGATTTTAGAGAAAATTATTCAAAATCAACAACCTATGGAATAAATACAAACTTAGCGAATTTCTTTGTTGCTATTTTTCCAGTAATTATTCCATTGCCACTCCCATCAATGTCTTCGCATGAAAATATTTTACGAACGGCTAGTACTACAAAAGTGATACACCGAAGTGGTCTTTTAAAAGAAAAAGTAGCTTTTGATTTAGGCGCTAAAGTATCAACTGAAAATTTAGCTTATGATGCGCATACAGGACAGTTATTGTTAACAAAAACAATTAATGAGTATGATGATAATTATTACAACATGACTTTTCCTGCGCATTGGAATGATGCATATAGCGGAATGGATAAAGCAAGTAATAATATTGATATGTCAGGGAAGTTAGTTAATAACTCAGATAATTTTTTCGCGCTCCAGACTAGTAATTTGACATCACATCAGGATTATTTTAGCTTAGGGGATGAGTTAATAGCAACCATAACTAATGAAGAAGATCCAGGTCAAGATGGTACTTTCCGCTTATGGGTTACTAATATAAAAGACACGGGGATACAACTGATGAATAAGGAGGGTAGCGTGTATAATAATTGCCCTCAATTGTATGCTGATGCTATTGATTTTAAAATAGTACGTTCAGGGTATCGAAATATGCAAACCGCTAGTATGGCATCGGTTACTTTAATGAAAAATCCTTTAGTAAACAATTCTGGAGCACCTGTAAACGCTATAAGCACGAGCAGCTTTACCTATAATGATACCACAGTAAACCCGCGTATTGTTAATGCTTCAGCCATTGAATATAGCGATGTTTGGAAATACCAACAAGAAATAGGATTACCAGTATTTCCTGTTAATTATCAAAATGAATTGGGGGAGTTAAATATGGTAGATGGAGGCTTAGGTTTTAATCCGTATTTAAATAATGTAAAAGGAAATTGGAGGGCTGTAAAATCATATGCCTATTTAACAAACAGAAATAGTTTAAATGATGCAAATGGTGTATCGGTTAGAAATGAAGGGTTTTTTAGCGATTTTAATCCATTTTACGTGTTGGAAAATAACAGTTGGAAAAAAGATGCTATTATTGAGGATGATCCTCAAGCTAGTAATTGGACCTTTGCTAGTGAGGTAACTCAATATAGTCCCTACGGAGCTGAATTGGAAAACAAAGATGCTTTAAACCGATATTCTGCTGCACAGTATAGTTACAATAAAACCTTACCCATTGCTGTAGCCTCTAATAGTGAGTATAGAGAAATTGGATTTGATGGATTTGAAAATAGAGACGTAACAGTCGTTAATGATAATCATTTTATTTTCGGCGATGAATATTCCTCCTTGGGAGATTTAGATCCAAATAATACAAAGGTTTATATTTCAGGAGAGGAAGCCCATACAGGAAAAAACAGTATAGCAGTTAAAGCAGGTAATTTTGCTCGTTTAAACAGGTATTTAGGTCAGAACAATATTCAAATACCTTCTGACTGTCCAGAATGTAGCCCATGTGCTACGCCTAATAGTGTATATCCAAACTGTGTGTATACGAATGAACCATGCGTGACACTCGCGAGCAATGCAGGAGGCTATCAAAATCAGGTTAGATACGATATAGTATTTAACTGGAACGGACTAACTCCTATCACAAATAACTCCCCAGTAGTCTTTTCAGGGATTCAACCTAGTTATTTAGATTCGAATAGTGCAAGGTTCTTTTTAGAAAGGCAAGATGATTATACTGGACGCTCTTTTAGTTTCAGTCTTAGTACTGAAAGTTGTGGGACATTCAATTTTACAGTTTCTTTTTCTAATGATGGACAAACGAACAGTGTTCATATAGGTAAGGCATGTAATTAATCCAATTAATTTATTAAAGATGAAAGTAATTATAAAAAATATTTATTGGGTATTGTTAATAAGTGCAAATTTTGCAGTTGCTCAAAATGAATTTGCTGGTCAAACCTACGGGTCGTTTAAACCAGAAAAAGGAGAAAAGTATATTGTAAGTGCATGGGTAAAGGAAATACACGATACCCAACAAATGAGTTATGTAAACTCTAGTGTATCAGTACATTTTTCCACTACAACACCTATTGTCAATACATTTTTGCCTTCCGGAGACATTATTGATGGATGGCAACGTATAGTAGGAATATTAACCATACCAACAACAAGTCCTAATATAGATATTAGGTTAAACAACAACAATGGCCAGAAGATGGTCTATTTTGATGATGTTCGTTTTTTTCCATACAATGGTAATTTAAAAAGCTTTGTATATGATAAAAATTCACAACAACTACTCGCTGAACTGGATGAAAATAATTATGCTACTTTTTATGAGTATGATCTAGAAGGTGGTTTGGTGCGTGTGAAAAAGGAAACTGAAAAAGGAGTATATACTATTCAAGAAACAAGATCAGGAAATGCAAAGTAAAAAACGTTTTTTTAAGCTGTCAATTATTATGGTGCTTCAGTTATTCATAAGTACTGCTGTAGCACAGAAAAATGATAAGCAATTGTTTTTAAAGTATATCAACGCTGCAAAAAATCATTATTTACCTACGGATTCTTTTGAAATTGATTTACAATATAATATTTATCAGGAACATACCGATACAAAACCTGAGGAGCAATACAAGGGAAAAATTGTTGTAAATAAAGGTGATTTATATAATAAATTACATCAAACGGAAACGATTCAGTTTAAGGATATTCAGGTTAAAATTAACCATGATGAAAAAGCAATGTTAATTTCAAAAGTGAGCATTCAAGAAAATATTGACATTCTTAATTTTGAAAAATTTATTGATGTTTTTGATAAAGTACGTGTTACGGAAATAAATAGCAGTATTAAATGTGAATTGATTGCTCCGAAAATAACACAATTACCATACCAGCGAATCGAACTTTTTTTTAATAAAAAAGACTATACTATAAACAAACAAGTACTTTATTTTTTTCAAAAAGTAAACTATACCACAAATGATACTGAAAAAACGAGTACGCCAAAAATGGAAATCGTTTTTATAAAAAAAGGTAAAATTTCTGATGCTTCAGTTTTGAGTCAGAAAAAATATGTTTCTATAGTAAACAATAAAATACAAGTAGCCAAGGCGTTTAAAGCATATACGATACATCATAATTATGACTAGTAAAATAAATAAAAATATAAGCATGCATTCATTTTTTCTCAAAACATTGTTATTGCTTTGTTTTCTGTTAGGAACTGTTTTTTCGTCCTATGGAAATCAAATTATTCAAGAGGATAGTAAAACTGCAACAGAGTTAGCTGCATTACCTGAAAACCAAATTATTCAAATCAGTGATCCTGAAATAAATTTGCCTGACATGGTTTCGTTAAATGCGCAAAGTTATTTGGAACTGGCGGTTACAGGGGATGTAAACATATGGTTTTCTTATGCCTTAGAATTGAAAATAACGCCTATCCTTGCAAATGGCGATACTGATGATAATGCCATTACTACGGAAACATTAACTGTTGAGTACAGTCCGTATGCGAATAGACAATATGTTGATTTAGCACGTTATAAACTAGCAAATAGTTATGGAGTGCATATAAGTGTAATATCAAGTATACTGACTGATTTAGATAGTGGAACTGCTATTTCAAATACTGCTGTTACGGATAGTATTACACTAACCTATGGTTTTAAGGCAGATCGGTTTTATAAACTAACTGAAATAGCGCCAGGATCTGTAAGTGGAGCAACAGCTAATGGGGTTTTTTCCCCAACTTGGGATGCTGTTCATGGTGCTGAAGCATATGAACTGGAATGGACTTGGGTAGACGATTATGATACTTCTGCTGAAAGTATTCCTTTAACAGTAAAAGATTTTGAGCATAATAATACACGAATCCAAACTTCCAAATTAACCTATACAATACCATTAGTGTATGATAAAGGATATGTCATTTATCGTGTTAGAGCCATAGGTAGGTTTATGGCAGATACTACGAAACATAAATATGGGCCTTGGAGTTCTGGGATAAATGAGGAACAAAATGTATCAAATTGGGCTCATAAAATACCAATAGGGATAAAGCATGAGCTTAAAAAAAATTGGCAATTTCAAGCCTCTTATGCTGAGGAAGGTAAAAAGAAAGAAGTAGTTAGTTATTTTGATGGAACCTTACGTAATAGGCAAACAGTTACACGTATAAATAGTGATGATACTACTATTGTAGGAGAAGTTATTTATGACAACCAAGGTAGACCTGCTATTGAAATATTACCTGTACCAACAAATGCAACTACTGATGGTGTTGGAATTAAATACTATAATAAATTTAACAAAAGCCTAGGAAGTCCAGATAATTCATTTACACATAATGATTTTGATTGGGATATTCCTGGTACTGATCAATGCGAAATCAGTTTGGTAAAAATAAAAGATGGAGCAAGTAGGTATTATGGGGTCAGTGAGCAAACCAATACGTATCAGGATTTTGTGCCTGATGCACAAGGTTATCCATTTAGTCAAATTGAATACAAACCAGATAATACTGGGCGTATAGCCAGGAAGAGCGGAGTAGGTGAAACACATCAATTAGGATTAACACATGAAATGAAATATTTTTATACAACACCTGCTGATCAAAAGGAATTGAATCGATTGTTTGGGTATCGTGTTGGAAATGTAAATCATTACAAAAAAAATATGGTGGTGGATCCTAACGGACAAGTTTCCTACAGCTATTTGGATCCTCAAGGAAGAACTATAGCAACATCATTGGTGAGTGACAACACTAAGGTTGCAAACCAACCAGATGTTGATCAGTTATTAGGGCTTCCAGATGAAGAAAACGAAGCGCTACACACTAATACAATTACAAATTTAATAACAAATAATGCCCTATACAGTACAGGAAACTTTCAAACACTTCTGGATGCAAAAAGGGTATCAAAACAACTTCCGGTACCTTCAGATGGGTTGTTACATACTTTAACATACACTGTGGAACAACCTAGTGCTTTTTCTCCTTCATTCCCAGTAGTATGTGCGACAGAATATCCGTTTATTTATGATTTAATCATAAGTATGCGTAATGAATGTGGTATAGCGCAAATAGGGATTGATGGTGGACAAGGAATATATGCCAAAACTGGAGAAGCAGATGATATTACACCGCCAAACCCATTATCTGCAAACCCTAATTTAGGGAGCCATACCCTATATAAAAATTTACAAATTAATCAGGATACATTAAATACGTATGCAAATCAATACCGACAGAGTTTATTAGACGAAAATAATACGTGTTATATAAATCCTGATGATTTTGCCCCAACAGGAGTATTAACGATATGTGATATTACTTGTCATGAGTGTTTAGATGAATTAGGAGATCAAAACACTTATCTTTTTGATCGTTTAAAATTACAATATGGAAATGATACGATTAATAATACATCAGGGGATAATAGCTTGCTTTATGAAGGGGTAAATGTGTATTGGGATAATAATGGACAACAAGCTATAGATGAAAATGAAATGTTACTTTATGTAATGAAATATTTTGAAGAATGGAATGGTTTGAATGCCGCATGTGTAGCACTCCCTCCGAGAGAAGGAGACCGGCCATGTGGTGATACCACGTTTGTTGAAGTGTTTACAAATTGCGAAATAAGTAATACTGCATTATTGTCGGATGTAAGCCCAAATGGGCAATATGGTAATACTAACATTTCGGGTTCTCTAGGTCCTGTTACGGACCCTTTAAGTATATTTAATGAATCCAATGTATTACCTTCAGGAGGTAACTGGAGAACCCCAGTAACTCCTTATGAAAATTCAGTTGGGATCGCATCACAAATACAAGTGGTTATAAATGCTGATGGTAGTACAACACCAAATACTATACAAGGAGCAACTATTAATACGGCAACAAATGCAACTGGAGGAAACTACTCATGGGTTGTACCGCAGGATTTAGCAAATGTTTCCGACTTCATGAATGGGTATTGGGAAGCCTCTTGGGCAAAATCATTAATAGCATACCATCCTGAGTATGCCTATTATGAATATGAGCAAAGCCTATGCGGATTAACAGGAACTGTTAATTTAATTCAGAATGTAAGTAGTAAAGCCTATGACGATTATTTGTTTACATTGGATACCGATGAAAATGTAGATACAGATCAGGATCTTGATGCTGATGATTTATTAACTTTATTAGTTGACAACGATTTAATGGATCTTAATTGTGATATAAATTTAATAGATTCTGATCCATATTTTCAAAATGACTTACCGTTATTTCCTCAAGATTTAGTAGAGGTTCATAGAAATATAATGAACTATGCTTTAAATTTCGATTACGATGGATATAGCACCTACTATGGAGGTATTACTGCTAACCTTCAGCAGGTATGTTTGCGAGCAGTATTGTGCAACGGTATTACTTCGGGGTGTAATCCTATTTTAAGTGATTTAAATACTCCAGAGAAAAAAGTACAATACTGGAGAATTTATAAAGGAATGTATTTGGGGTTAAAAGCACGTATACAAGGTGTATTACTAAATGCATATGCAAAAAAGAATCAAGCGTATAACTATTGTATAGGCGAACAAGATGCTATTTCAACTCAAGTGGCCAATGCTTTAAGTACTTACTCAGAACAAGCTACAGCTATAAATAACTATGCTGATGCTGGAGGCTCATTAATATGTACTCCTGAACTAGCACCTTTATTTGCAGATAAACAAAAAAGATACATCCCTACAGATGTGTTATATGATTCTTGGACTAATCCTACTACCGTAATCAACACCATGTCAAATCAGGCGGCATATAGTTATTATACTTCTACGGGTATTTGTCCTTTAGTAGTAGATTTAGAACAGTTTTTAAACGGTATGGCAACCAGTAGTGATGCCTTACAAAACGGAATTGACCATACTATTAATGGTTTTAACGGACAGTATGTAACGCCTGATTTATACGAAGCTTTAGGGGGTGTCGTAGGAGTTAACTCATCTATTAACTTAGGTAGAGATGCATCAGGAAATACAATTAATATAAATATATCAGGAACTAGCTGTGGTGAACAAATAAAATGGACATTACCTAGTAGTTCAGATTGGGATTCAGGTAATACATGGGCAAATTATGGGGCTAATGATGCTTGGTTCATTACTTCAGTATCCAATATGTTTTTTGATGAAGATGCCTCAGCTACTGCTGCTGGAAAATATGCTTTTCAGGTATTGGTGAAAGTAAATATAGTTAATACTAATATTATTCAAGACTTTGTATTCACAGGAACTACTTGCGTTGCTATTGGAGAATGTTCTATTGGTTACCCTGGAGTGTCTGCTAGTGTGGAAATTGGTTCAGAAGATAACTCTGGAGAAAACTTAGGAGGGGATTCGATGTATGGGAGTAACTTATCATGTTATGATGTTATAGAGGAAAATTCTCCCTGTGGTGTAGATCATTATTTTGATAGAAATACTCAAATACCTTTAGAGGACTATTTATTGCCATTTTTTAATTCCATATTCAGTGAGTTACAGGGCGCTGAATTAGGAACTAGAATTAATATAGGAAATAATATAGCATTTCAAAATTTATTAAATTTTTATCCATTAGAGGCTATTTGGGAAGAAATGTATTTTATAATAACTCAAAATGAAATTGATTTTGATTTTTCAAATGCAATTGTAGAAAGACATAGTATTATTAATACAAGGATAATATTTGATACTGAAATTAATGAAGGTTTTGGTCCTGATGAGGTTAGTAGTTATTGGAATTTACGGCATATTGGCGTGTCACCTAACTTAACAGATATTTCTTGGGATCCAAATTTTTATGATGGTGTTCAAGGGACAGAATTATGTTTTGGAAATAATAATAAAATTTACCAAGATTTTAGGTTTCCTTTTCCTACAAATCCAACTGTATTTTGGACTCATAAAAAGTTAAGAGACTTAAATCATTATTTAACTTCTATCCCAAATTATGAAGATGGTTTAGGTATTCAAGTACCATTAGTAAAGTTTACATATACTTGTTGCATCCCTCAAACAGTTGCACCAGTAGCTTGCACATCAGCATATCAAAATTGGTTGGATGACATGAATTTTCAAGAGGATGAAAATGGTGTTTTAATGTCATCAAACATAACAGGCTATGCTTATAATGATGCGGTGTATAATGAAAATGATTTTTGTGCTAATAACTTACAGTATTTAGTAGCTTCATATGAACAGTATATTTCGCAACTTGAAATTACAACCCAAGATCACCCTCAATTTTTAACCTTAATTGAGTTTGGAAATACCGATTTAAATTACGGGTATGATGATATCAATACGGTAATAACAGCATATGCGAATAATACAACTAACATTGGTTGGAATGATTTTGTTAATAACATATACTTAATAGATAATTCAAGTATTTGCCCACCAATAGCAATGTACAGCCCAGTAGTACCAGTAGTATTGGAGGATACTTGTACAGAGCAATTGTTGGAAGTAAGTAATGCATACAGTTCAGCAGCCTATGAGGCATATGTAAACAGTTTGGTAGAACAATTCAAATTGGAATATATCAACCAAGGAATGAGTACACTTACGGAAACGTTTGAAGTTGAATATGCCGATAAAGAATATCAATATACCCTATATTATTATGATCAAGCAGGTAATTTAGTCCAAACAGTACCGCCAGCTGGTATTGATAGGCTTGATATTAATGATACTGCCTTACATAATAGTATTGATAATTATAGGCTAGCGGCAACACCATTAGCAAATATGGCAGAAGAAATCGATTTATTACCTAACCATAGGTTAGAAACACAATATAAGTACAACAGTTTAAATCAGTTAATTTGGCAGTATACCCCTGATGGAGGTGAAACGCGTTTTGCCTATGATAAATTGGGAAGAATTATTGCATCACAAAATGCCAAACAAGCAATAATAACCGATCCAGGAAATAAAAAGAGCTTTAGTTACACAAAGTATGACGACTTAGGGAGGATAATTGAAGCCGGTGAAATACTTATAGATGCACAACAAGTGCAGGGTATTCCTTCCTATGAAATTAATGAAAAGGGGCAGCTGATGGAACTTGCTATAAATAGTACCCCTAAAGTAGTTGATGGATTTCAGGAGTTAACATCAGTAACTAAAAATGAAGTGACACATACCGTGTATGATGAGCCAGTACAATTAACAAACACTATAAGTTCTGCTCATTTATTTGAAACGGATGTTACAGCATACAATACGCGTAATAGAGTTACAGCAGTATTGAGTTTTAATCAAATTACTGGAGGAACACTATCATTAACCGATTTTACAAATGCAATTTTTTACAACTATGATGTGCATGGAAATGTAAAGGAAATTGTACAACAAAATAACGACTTATTAATCCCAGAACAAGAACATCATATTAAAAGGGTGTGCTATAGTTACGATTTAATAAGTGGTAATGTACACCAAGTAACCTATCAAAAAGGAAAACTTGATCAGTTCATGCATCGCTATGCTTATGATGATGATAACAGAATAATTAAGGTAGAAACATCTGCTGATGGGGATGTTTGGGAAAAAGACGCTAAATATTACTATTACAAACACGGGCCATTAGCCCGAGTTGAAATTGGTGATAAACAAATTCAAGGAGTCGATTATGCTTATACTTTACAAGGTTGGTTAAAAGGAGTAAATTCCGAAGCACTTAATAGTCAAACCGATTTAGGGCATGATGCACACGCAGGAGTACATCAGGCAATAGCTAAAGATGCTTTTGGATATACGTTAAATTACTTTGAAAACGACTATACACCACGCGTTCCATTTGCTATAGGAACCTCACCATTTACCTACAGCTCAACAGCAGTAGCTGGAGGAACTGGAACTGACTTATACAACGGTAACATTAAACAAATGATTACTGGAGTAAGGGACCTTGGAACAGAAACAGGAAACAATATATTCCGATCAAAAAATACGTATAAGTATGACCAACTAAACCGTATTAGAAAAATGGAGGGCTACGTTATGGATAATAACAATGCTATAAGTGCCATGGCGAATAATTTAAGTGATTACGAATATGATAATAATGGAAACTTAAACAAGTTAAATCGTTGGGCTCAAAATGCTAGTGGGGTTACAGTACATATGGATGCCCTAGAATACAACTATAACACAGAAAATTCTACCGATCCTTCAGGGTATAAAAAGAACAACCAGCTAACAGCAGTTAAGGATGTGCAAGGAAAAGTATTGGGTGTTGATTTGGACAATCAAATAGCACAATTAACAGCCCTTGGATTTCCTTTTGACCCAGCAGCAGAAGCTAGTCATAATTATAGATACGATGAAATTGGACAGCTAATAGAAGACAAAACTGAAGGTTTAAAAATTGAGTGGCGTGTTGACGGTAAAGTAGCAAAAGTATTAAAGGACATAAATTTAGATGGAGCATATGAGCATGAAATTATATTCACTTATGATGGATTAGGAAATAGAATTGCTAAAAATGTGGTCGATAATGGTATCAGTACAAGTACTAATTATGCCAGAGATGCCCAAGGAAATGTACTAGCAGTGTACGAGCGTACAGGGGAGTATATTGAAGATAATAATGCTTTAGCTATTAATAAATATCTAGAAACAGGTACTATAAATAACACCCTAACAGAACAAGTGTTAAATGGGATATATGTTGCAGGAGTTGAGGCAGCGCCATACGTTGTATCAGCCCCATCAGGGAACCTTACTTTAGAAGCAGGAAATGAAATAATTCTTAAGCCAGGTTTTCATGCTCAGCAAGGGAGTGCTTTTGTAGCAGTAATTGATGCTCAATTAGCAAATAGTAATGAATTTGAATACAGTTTAAAAGAACACCATGTTTACGGAAGTAGTAGGTTAGGTATAGAAAAAAGAGCATTAAACCTGGAAGTTGACATCAGAGAGAAACAAAGTACTCAAGCATTACAGTTAAAAAAAGGGAGTAGTGATAATGCCTCTTGGATTGAAAGTACCGATTTAAATTTCGGTGTAAATAATGTGTATACCGTTAATACCGCTATAACAACTAGTAATATTACTACAGCAACATCAGAAGTGGATGATAATGATGTTATTGAAATAAAAAGGGGTTATGTTGTAAATGGCGAGGCTTCAATATCAATAGGGGTTGCCTACAAAAACAATTTATACCATCCGTATATTAAATTAGAAACTATAAAAAAACAAGAGCTAGCTTCTCCAAATGCTAAATCTAAAAGTAATGGACCTTCTATTAATTATGTAAAAAATGAGTTGCGATATGAGTTAACTACCGGAGTTTCTAATATGGAATTAGACATGGCATTCCGTATAAAAACAAATGGAGTTAATATATCAGCTATTACAGATGCTCAAGAAGTAAGTTTAAATCTTAATGGGCAAGAATATACATTAAATCAATTTACTGAAAGTAGTAGATCAACACAACAACCAGGGTATTTCCCTAATAATAACAGTAAGTTGTTAAATTCGAGTGTTTTTGATTATGTAATGTGTGGCTTTAGTTACGGGATAGAAGAAGCATCACAAGAAAATATAGAACGCATATATTTATTAGACGATGCTATTACTGGTACTACCGTTAAGGAGATATCGGACAATAATATGTCTATTAGCATTGCATCACCTGAAATGTGGTCGGCAAATGGATGTACAGCAGTAAACGATAATAGTTTTGCACGTGTTGTTGGTGACAAGCGTTATGAACTCAGCAATCACTTAGGAAATGTATTAAGTGTTGTTAGTGATAGAAAATTGCCTAACTTTGTAGGAAGTTCATTGACAAATTTTAGTCC
>Ga0105354_1001263_pt1 | contig 15678 bp, 15 predicted proteins | sample GOMGulsemesocosm_FD_83658 | JGI IMG/M metagenome (GOLD analysis project Ga0105354, IMG submission 83658) | Methane-oxidizing microbial communities from mesocosms in the Gulf of Mexico - GOM9B Gulf of Mexico | ecosystem: Environmental > Aquatic > Marine > Cold seeps | place: USA: Gulf of America...
CTCACCGAATTCCTCTCGTTTTGCTTCCTGAAGCATTAAAAAAGACCCAAACATGTCTCTTTGCACGCATTGGGGCAATTAATTCAAAAAACGCTCTAATCCAGTATCAACCTAGCGACTCTCTGATTAAAATGTCTGAAAATATTACTTTGTGGTCATGAGTCTTTAATGAAAAAACTTTTTATTCTAGCGCTGCCGGTTGTGGCGGTCGCTGCTGTTCTCGCCGTTTATTTATCGAATTCCTCGCAAGTGGAACATGCTCACGCAGCACATCACCATCAAACTCAGCCGGTCCCAGCAAATGCTTTGCCACCTGAAGTAAGCTTGCAAGTGATTAAAGACGCCATGAGCGGTTTTAATCTCACTTTGCTGCTGAAAAATTACCAATTGATGTTACCTGCTGATGATTTAGCGCAAACCACTGTTGTAGATAATGCGAGTTTATCAGGGCATGCACATTTGTATGTCAATGGTAAAAAAATTCAGCGAGTATATGGGCGTTTTGTACATGTCCCTAAAACCTTGCTTAAAGTGGGAGAGAATACCATCCGCGTGACCTTGAATAATCATAATCACGCGAACTGGACGCTGGGCGGGGACATTGTGCAAAGTGAACTTACGCTACAGTACACTGGTGCGATAATGACAGGCTCATCAGAACAAAGTAGCCATCATTAGCTCTTCATTGATGTAGCGATTTCCACGAAACGTTTGAGTACTAATTCAGAGTCCGCTGTATCTTGGCAGTTGTTGTAGATAGTGTCTACATCGCCACCATGCTCGCGGATTTGATCGCTGATTTCTCGTACGTAAAACTGGGTCGTTTCGCGATTAAATTCAGGGTGAAACTGTACTGTCCAAATATTGCCAATGCGTAGTGCTTGATGTGGCTCAAAGTTGTTGGCAGCAAGAATGACAGCAGCACTGGGTTTTTGTAGCACGGTTTGAGAATGGGCAACATTGACTTGAAAGCTCATAGGCAGCGCACTAAACAGTTCATCCGCTTCACCTTGTTCCGTTTTCATTACCTCTACCGTGCCGGGCTCTGGGCCTTTGGGGTGAAATCCTGATTCTCCGCCAAGCGCCTTAGCAACTAGCTGGTGGCCGTAACAGATGGCGAGTACCGGCATGTCGCGCAGCTGCATGTCTCTAATGTAGGGTAACAGCGCTTCGCTCCAGTCCTCTTTATTGGTCACCATGGCGTGAGAACCGGTAATGATGATGGCATCAAAATTTGCTAAAGCGGGTTGTGAGCTGTCTTTTCTTGGATCGTAGAGGGTAAATTGCGCGGGTGAATGTGAAAGAGAGTGATAAATCATCTGCTCAAAATCACCTTGCAGTGCTTTAAGTTCAGGGAAAGTGTCGCCGACCTTGATTAAGAGTATTTGTGTCATGCCAATCTCAATATTTTTAATAAAGCGCAGATAATAGCAAAGTAGTCCGCTAAGTCTTACGTAATAGCGACGTATTTGCAGTCTTTTCTGGGGTGCGTAATAATGGTCGTGGTAAGCTTACTATTCCCTTAAAGTAGCGCCCTGCGGGCTATAATAAAAATTAAATCGCGATCATTATTGAAGAATAAGCTATGAAACAAGTCAACTATAAAACCATCTTTAACGATATCTTTCTTGAGCTCAAACCGATAGAAAAAAAAGGTGCACCCGCCTCGTATATTCCAGAGCTTAGCAATGTTGATCCTGACAAGCTGGGTATTCATTTAAGCAATGTTGATGGGGAGCATTTTTATCAGGGAGACAGCGAAGAGAGGTTCTCTATTCAGAGTATTTCTAAAGTATTTTCGCTCGCCCTCGCTATTCGTGTGATAGGTCAAAAACTGTGGACCAGAGTAGGCGTTGAGCCTTCAGGTTCTGCGTTTAACTCTTTAGTACAGCTAGAGCATGAACAGGGCATACCACGAAACCCCTTTATAAATGCCGGAGCTATTGTTGTCTGTGATGTGCTGATCAGCCATTTGCAAGACCCTAAACAAGAACTGTTAGATTTTATTCGCAACATTTCCGATAACCCAGGGCTGCAATATCAGCAAAGTGTGGCTGAATCAGAAATGGCGACGGGGGATAGAAACAAAGCGCTGATTTATTTAATGCGTGATTTTGGCAATATTCATAATGATGTAGAACAAGTATTAGACCTATACTTCTACCTGTGCTCCATTGAAATGAACTGTCGAGAGTTGGCGCGCTCGTTTATGTTTTTGGCCACCCATGGCATGGATCAATCCAGCGGTGAGATGATTGTCAGCCCCTCGCAAGCGAAACGTATCAATACCGTGATGCAGTTGTGTGGCTTTTACGATGAAGCGGGAGAGTTTTCATTTAAAGTCGGTTTACCGGGTAAAAGTGGAGTGGGCGGCGGGATTGTGGCATTGCATCCCGGTAAATACACCGTAGCCGTGTGGAGTCCAAGGTTAAATGGTAAGGGGAACTCTTATATGGGCATGAAAGTTTTAGAACTGTTGACCACAAAAACCGAGGATTCTATTTTTTAATCATTATTACCTTGTCTTAACGCAAGCAGTTTTTACCCAGCATTATCACATGCAGCCGTTATGCAATGGTCATAGTGAGGTCAATTAACGCAGCGCATTGCGGAGCCTATTTGTTGTCTCCTTAAACTATAGTGAAACAGATATTTTTCGAAAGGGGATAATAAGGATGAACAGCGAACTATTTGATGCTCAATTTCTGCTTAGAGGCGAGCAAAAAAGTTTAAGACAATGGTTTGGTCAACCTATTTTGATTGTGAATACCGCCACACAATGTGGCTTTACGCCACAGTTTGAAGGCTTAGAAACGCTACATAAAAAATATGCGGATCGAGGTTTAAAAGTGCTGGGTTTTCCCTGTAACCAGTTCAAAAATCAAGAGCCAATCAGTGATGCCGATATGGCGCAAGTATGTCTATTAAATCATGGGGTAAGTTTTGATTTAGCACACAAAATTGATGTTAAAGGTCATGCAGCGCACCCACTATTTAAGTCTCTTACGCAACAGGCGCCAGGGGTGCTGGGCAGCAAAGGCATCAAGTGGAACTTTACTAAATTCTTGATCAGCCCAGATGGTGAAAGCATTGAGCGTTTTGGCTCCGTTACTAAACCCGCTGCTATTGAGGCTAAAATTCGCCAGCTATTGAAGCTTTAGTCGTTTTAATTTTTTGTTGGCTTAAGAAAAATATCAAACCGCGGTCATTCGGGTATTGGCCATGGCATTAATAAAGCGAGATGTTATCAGAAGCTTAACGGCCTATTTTGTCTTGCTCAGTACCAACCGTGATAAATCGACGGCTGATACTTGCTGCCATTTGAGAGTGCATTTAAACATTAGTTGATGAGATGCATAGGTTGACTGCGTAATCCCTCACTGACTAGTTGTTCGATGATTTGGCTTAAGTCATCGGGGGACTCATAAGGATTGAAAGCTTTTTGCAGTGCTAAAAATTTCAGGTCTTGTTGAGTTTCGCGTAAAGATTGTTGCACTTGAGCGTGAGTGTACTGCTTTGCAGATGAATAAAATATGCGCTTAGAATCAACTCTTCCTCTGCGTATGGCCCCCGTGAGTTTTCTATCACAGTGACAGGGAGCTTGTTTGTTGACAAGCCCACAGCTGCTTTGCATGAAATTAAATACTTTAGCTTTAGCACGTGATAATTGCTGGCGAAAAGTGTCTTTAGCAATGCCGAGTAACTCACTGCCCTCTTGATGGTCCACTTCTAAAATATAACCTAAGATGTAGGTCATTCTCATGGGGGGTGTTAAACATAATAACATTGCCATCGTGCAAGAGATGCGCAATTCATTGAGTAATACTGGGTAATCAGCTTGCTGTTTAAGATTGCCTGCATCTTGCAAATCGCTCTCTTGATCTTGTTTGAACATCTCAAAATTTAGACCTGCTTTAGAGTACTTACTGCGCCTTTCTGAAATGAGGTAATTACTCGCTAGCCTATATACCCATGAGCTAAACTGACTTTCAAAGCGAAACGAAGACAAGTTTGTCATTATTTTTATCAGTATTTCTTGGCTGGCATCACGAGCATCTTCTGAGTCAACTAACATACGCAGTGATAAGTAGTACACTTTGTCCTGCACTGAGCTTATAACCCCTTCTAAGGCTGTTTTATCACCCGCTAATGCTTGCTTTATTAAAGGTTCAATATCCATTGTCTCTCTCATTATTATATTTTATGAGGCCGGTTATGACTGATCAATAATCGTCTGTCTCATTGATCAGTCTTGCAGATTATTTGATCAGGCGTTGACCGTGCGGGTTGTCTAATACCATTAGCCAGTTTCCATCTGTTTGCTTACGTAATACGGCAACGGATAGGCCGCTTTGTTCAATCACACCGCCATCAGGCGCGTTACCTTTCATGGTCCAAGGTGCAATGTGTAAAGCCAGATCATTGGCGATGTAAACTTCGTGGCCACTATACTCAAATTTAGGATTTAGCTGAAAGAGCTCTTCAAAAAATTTCTTGAACTCTACTGGGTCACTCACTTGTTTAGCAGGCTCAAACATCACCGCAGCGTTTTTCTCATAGCTGGCTAATACGCCTGCTATATCACTGTTATGAAATGCTGTTGTCATAGTTTGAATCGTTGAAATGACGGTGCTTTGTTCGTGACTCATGTTTTGTTCCTCTTGATTAGTGGCCATTGCAGTGTTGATTGATACGTAAAGTAAAAGGGTCGCTTTTAGGGGGTTAATCATGGTGTGTCCTCTCGTGGTGCTGATTTTTCAGTACCTAGTTATTTAGACGAAAACATAGAGGCAGGTGTGACAGAAAAAGATAAAAAAGCTGATTAGCAGATATAAATCAATGGCAGAGCTGAGGAGAAAATAAGTATTGAGCGTAGTCGGTGGGGCAACAGCAAAAAAGGTGAGCCACTGCTCACCTTTGGGCTATGACGTTATTTTAAACGTTAGTCTTCAACAGTGGCTATCAGACTGGCGTTGCCACCGGCGGCGGTTGTATCCACACACAGGTGGCGCTCTAGTACAAAGCGCTCTGGCGAGCATTCAGTAATAATAGGAATTAGTGCGCCGGTGCGTTCTGCCAGTGCTATTTTGTACTGACGTAGACGCTCGTCGCTCTCGTCGCTGAGCAATGCACTAAAGCCTTGTAACTGCGTTAAAGCATTAACATCGATAACACCACTGACAAAGTTAATCGGAATGGCCAATGTCGCAGCACTTTGGTTCAGTCCATAGAGTGCTGACGAATCAGTGCTGTTCACTACTACCAGTACACTATTGCCTTGAGAGAGCGCTGACAGTGCAAGCTGTAAAGCGTTATTGATATCATTCGCGATACACAAAATAGCACCGCGTGCTGTCTCTCTTAATACGTTGAGTTCGCCAGTAGGCCCAGGCATGTGACGAGCTGGGGCGCAAGGGGCTATTGCTTTCAGTGCACCTTCGATATTTACCACAGTATCGCTCTGCCCATTTATCCATTGTTTGAGAGATAAGTGACGCGCCTCAATACTAGACCAGTTGGCAGTATCAATAGTGCTTAATGCACTCAGCTGACGCTGTAGTTGATCGGTAGCGATTGTGTTTTTAATTTCGCTATTCTCATTACTTTGAACAGTATTAATGCTCTGTAAAAAGCGTTTTAAGTAATGGGGTCCACCGGCTTTAGGGCCAGTGCCTGAAAGTCCTTCACCACCAAAAGGTTGAGATCCAACAATCGCCCCAATTTGATTGCGATTGACATAGGCATTGCCTGCATGGATTTTGCTTACCAGCTGTTGAACACGGCTATCAACACGGCTGTGCAGGCCAAAAGTTAGGCCGTAGTTTTGCGCATTGATGGTCTCTACCACTTTGTCGATGTCTTTACCTTTGAAAGTAGCGACATGCAGGATAGGGCCAAATATTTCCTCACCTAACTCTTCTATACCCGAGACTTGCAGTACGGTTGGCGCGACATACACCCCCTCTGCTGGAGTACTCATGGTTTTTAATATCCGGCCGCGTTGATCAAATGCATTGCAGTGATTGATAATTTTTTGCTGTGCAGTTTTATCGATAACTGGTCCGATATCATTCTTTAGTGTCCAAGGATTACCAATGGTGAGCTGGTCCATCGCACCATAAAGCATGGCTAATAGCTCATCGGCGATTTCCTCTTGAATATAGAGTACTCGCAAAGCTGAACAGCGTTGGCCTGCACTTTGAAAAGCCGAGGCTAATACATCGCGAACCACTTGTTCTGGCAGTGCGGTTGAGTCAACAATCATCGCGTTTAAGCCGCCTGTCTCAGCGATTAGCGGAGCATTGGGGGCGAGATTCTGCGCCATTGATCTGTTGATGAACTGTGCGGTAGGGGTGGAACCGGTAAAGCAAACACCTGCGATACGCGGGTCAGATGTTAACTTCGCACCTACCACGGAACCTTTACCGGGCACTAGTTGAATCGCGTCGCTAGGGATACCGGCTTCATGCATTAGCTCAACCGCTCGCGCTGCAATTAACACGGTTTGTTCTGCGGGTTTTGCCAATACAGTGTTACCCGCACCTAGCGCCGCCAAAATTTGCCCAGAGAAAATCGCCAGCGGGAAGTTCCAAGGTGAAATACAGGTGATGACGCCACGCGCTTGCGCAGTGACGGGCATCTTCAGCGTTTGATCGGCGTAATAGCGTGCAAAATCAACCGCTTCACGCAGTTCGCCAATAGCATCTAATAAGGTTTTTCCCGCCTCGCGAGTAGCTAGTGCAAAAAATTCAGCGGCGTGTTGCTCATAGAGATCAGCCAGTTTGTTAAGGCATGCGGCGCGATGAGCTGGGCTTGTTGCGCTCCAATTAGCGAGAGCATCTGCTGCTTTAGTGATGGCCAGTACCACTTCTTCGCTGTTGGCTTCACGGACTTTACCCACAACATCGAGAGCGTCAGCAGGGTTGTAAACACTGATGAAATCGACCTTGCTTTGATCTTCAATGCACTGGCTTGGAGCTGCTTGCCATGCGTGTGTGCGAAAGGCTTCCCTCTCTTTTTCGATAGCACTGACATCTTTGGCATCAGTCACATCCCAGCCTTTGGCGTTAACACGTTCATTGCCATAAAGATCTTTGGGCAGTGGGATTAACTGACTGGCAATGTTATCGCCCAGTGCTATAACAGCATCGATAGGGTCGCGAGCAATATCTTCAGGCTTTATGCTGGTATCAACAATTTGGTTCACAAACGAGCTATTTGCACCGTTTTCTAAAAGGCGACGCACTAAGTAGGCAAGTAAGTCTTTGTGCGCACCCACAGGTGCATAGATACGGCATTTAGTCCCTTTGTTTTCGAACACTTGGTGGTGCAATGACTCGCCCATGCCATGTAATCTTTGGAACTCGAACTGCTCGGGGCTTAGACCTTGCGCTAGGTGTAAAACGGCGGTTACCGTATGCGCGTTATGAGTGGCGAACTGTGGGTAGATACGATCAGCCATCTGTACCAGTTTTTTGGCACAGCAAATGTATGAAACATCAGAGTTCAATTTACGCGTGAAAACAGGGTAGCCGTCTAAGCCAAATACTTGGGCACGCTTAATTTCAGCATCCCAGTAAGCGCCTTTGACTAAGCGCACCATGATTTTTCGATCGAGTTTTTGGGTTAATGCGTATAACCAATCAAGTACAAAGCTAGCGCGGGGACCAAAAGCTTGTACTACAATACCAAAACCATCCCAGCCTTGTAGTGCAGGGTCAGATAATACAGCCTCTATCACATCCAGCGATAAATCTAAGCGATCAGCTTCTTCTGCATCGATGTTAAAGCCCATGTTAGCGGCTTTAGCTTGCTTAGCTAGCTGCAAAGTGCGCGGAACTAAAGTTTCAAGGACTTGCTCGCGTTGCACAAATTCGTAGCGCGAATAAAGTGCCGATAATTTAACGGATATACCGGGATTCTTGCGGATGTCTTGCGCTTTACAAACGCTCGCAAGCTGGCTAATTGCATTTGAGTATGCGCCTAAATAGCGTAGTGCGTCGTCTTCTGTGCGAGCGGCTTCGCCGAGCATGTCGTATGAGTAGGTGTAGCCTTGTTTCTCATATTTTTTGGCATTTTTACAGGCCTCTTTTATATCGCGTCCAAGTACAAATTGACTGCCTAGCTCTTTCATTGCTTGGCCTACCGCTGTACGTACTAACGGCTCACCTAATCTTTTTACCAGTGAGCGGATAGATTTAGCAACATTGTGCTCTTGGCTTTCGCTGTTGTTTGGAGCGATCACTTTACCGGTTAACAACAGCGCCCAAGTAGAGCTGTTTACCAGTGAAGAATTAGAGCAACCTAAGTGTGAGTGCCAGTTGCCACTGCTGATTTTATCTTCGATTAAAGCATCGATAGTATACGAGTCAGGCACGCGCAATAGCGCTTCTGCGAGACACATAAGTGCCACACCTTCTTTGGTGGTGAGGCCATATTCTGCAAGGAATTTTTCCATCATTGATGGCTTGCCTTGGCTTCGTACATCACTCACTAGCTGTGCTGCTTGGCTAGAAATGTTTTGACGTATTTGCGTACTAATATCGGCATTGGCTATCAGCTGCGTAATCACACTCTGCTCAGGGGCTAAGTAGTGATCGAGAATATTTTGACGGATAGAGTGCAGTGAATGGCTCATAAAAGCTCCAACTTTGGTTTTATTATATATTAGAGGGACCTGTGTAGAGCGCAGTTTATGCGATCGTTATGCACAGATCTTGCAGGAGTATGAATAAGCCCAATCGCTTTTAGTGAAGGCAAATACTGAGTGTTTTCGATTACTCCTAAGTAAGCTTAGTTTAGCAATAGATTGGAAGAGTAATTCTCTGTTGAAATTTATAAAAGGCTGCTTAATAACTTTTTTAATGGTTTTTTTCGGTTAAATGATTCTGTGTTTCTTCTTTTTCTAGAGAAAAAAACTATATAAGAGGCGTGCGTAAGTTGCATTGCTGTAACATTACAAAATGTATCGGATAGATCAGCTTGGTTTAAATAAGCTGTTCCCTTAAGTGGCGGGATTTCTGCCAATATAGCACAGGATAAAGCACACATAAAATGAGCACGGCATACAGCATGTCAGTACCAATTGAATATCCAATGCCGATGAAAAACAGGCAGCTTAATAGAATCACTGGTTGGTATTTTTTACTCAATAGTTTAAAAGCAGCCAGCATTGCTGCACTATAGATAAAGACAAAAACACCATTGGTCCACGCGATCAATTGCTCTAAATCTTGATCAAAGGAAAATGAGAATAGCAGCGCGCCTATCATCGCTAGTGAAATCAAAATGAGTGCACGTACCGGCACATTACGCTGATTTATACGATCGAAATATTTAGGCAATACACCTTCACGGCTAAAGCTGTACAGAAGCTTCGAAGCGCCGGCGATATAGACGTTGATTGCCGCTAACCCGCTGGCGACGCCCAAAATACCAATGACTTGTGCACCAAAGCCTCCGAGTAGTTGATCAAAAACATCGACAAAGCCGAGCGCGCTGGTGTTGGGAATAACCAGTAAAAGGTAAGTACAGACCAGATAAATACCACCAACGAGTACAGTGCCAATCATCATCGCCGGTAACATATCGCGCTTGGGATCTTTAAAGTCAGTCGCTAGGTGTGACATCGCTTCAACGCCTAAGAAGCTCCAAAAAGCGATACCGGCGGCACTCATGACGCTTTGCATATCTGAATGATTCAACAGTGAATTCAGAGATTGCGCCGGTGGACTATAGCCAGATACCGCTAACATACTGATAATAATAGTGAGAATAATCAGTGTCAGTAAAAACTGTAGCTTTGCAGAAACTTGCACGCCTTTTAGGTTGATAAAGCTTACCAATACAATCAACGCCAGTTGCACTAAAATCGCAGCGGTTCCTGAAAAGGGAAACAGTGCGTGTAAAAACTGGTAAGTAATGATGATAGCTGCGGCGCTACCAAAAGGAATCAGCAGCAAAAAGCTCAAACCGATACAACGCCCTAGCACATCGCCAAAAGCTTTCTCTACAAAATGCGCAGGGCCTCCTGCATGTGGGTGCTTACTGGAGAGACGGCCGAATACAAGTGTCACAGGAATGATGGCGACAGTCAGTAACAGCCAAGCCCAGAGGGCACCATTACTGGCGATATCAATAGTAATTTGCGGTAAAATAAATACACCGGTGCCTAAAAGAGTTGTGGCCATTAATCCGGCGCCTTGCCAGCGGCCGATACCTGTTGTGTTCTTTTGCATAGTATTCTCGATATGAAGTGGCTAAAAGTTATTGTTCTTTCACTATGAGGCCTCAGATAATTACTGCATGCGTAACATTATGCAGAGGCCTCATCAGTATAATCTGTTTATTTTTTGCAAACTGTGCGTCTAGGCCTTCAATATGACAGCAAAGATAGGCAAACTGACATTTTTGTACATGACTTAAGGTATTTCAGTGGATAAGTTTGATCAGGCCATCATTGCGGCGTTAAAACAAGATGCGCGTCAGAGCATTTCTAATATAGCAGAACAAGTGAACTTGTCGCGTTCATCAGTGACTGCGCGTATAAAAAGCTTAGAGCAAAAAAAGATCATCCGCGGTTACCAAGTACTACTGAGCGAGTCGCAAAAAAGTGCAGTGAGCGCTTATCTAGAGATAAAAAACGTCAGCACTTGCTGTGAGGATTTGTTGGCAATTTTTAGCCAAATGCCGGAAATAATCACCTGTCATGGAATCACTGGTGATATGGATTTACTGATGTATGTAAAAGCGCCGAGCATGCAACGCCTACATGAAATTCGCGAATTTATTGATACCCACGACAGTATCGCCAAAATCAAAACCCACGTGGTGATGAGCGAGTGGATCAATAATAGAGGTGAGTGATCAAGGTTAATTTTTCTCGCTAGTCACTTCTTGTGCCGCCTTGTCACTATCATATGGGGCTAGGGGTAACTCTTCATCTGCATGCTTGATATCTTCCAGCAGCTTGCCCTTCGTAGCGGCTGAATTTTGGCTGGCAGTTGTATCGTCTTCATCGCTTGCTTTATTAAGAGTGGCGACTTCCGTGATCTCGGTAATACTGTCCGGTGCGATGATCGTTTCGTCCCAGTGTAAATTATGATGATTAAAGCCGTTTTGTACGATAGGCTTTATCACTTCAAAATAGGGTGAGACATCAAAATCTCTGGGCGCAAAAAGACTTGGATCACGACGTCTATGCATCTTTCTGTAGTTATCTATGCGTTTTGAATCTCTGGGGTTTTCGTAGGTAACATCCGGCAGTATGGGGTAGTTTATCGACTGGAAAGCCTGAGCAATAAGTGAGGAACAAATGGCGCGGGTAGGATCCCCACTGCCAAGCGCAAACGCCTTGCGACGCCAACGCGTTGGGATTGGCGGAGCTGGAATTAAATATCGAGCTAAATCAAAGATGTTTTTTAAATCATAGCTATTGCCGATTCTTGAGACTGCAAATTGGATAACATCGTTAATTTCACTTTCAGAGAGTCCTATCGGGCGGCAAATACGAGAATGTTGCTCTTGATACATGCTCAACGGTACTGCGCGTACGCCCTCTTCTATATCTACTTCAAGCAGTGACATGGGCTCTACACCTGCCTCTGCATCTAAGTGATCGCCGATATACAAAATCGCATGCGACCAAGTCGATTGCGTGAAAAACTTCACGCTAGTACTGAAACGACTAGTGCCTTCTATGAGTAAAATATCGCCTTTACGCAAGGTTCTCTGCAGTAATTCTGGATTACTGGTAGAAAAGGAGTCGTCATTCATCCGTGGTTTGGCGAGAAAATGTGCAAGCTTTTTGCCGATGTAACTAAGAAAGATCACTATTAGCTCCCTGTATACTCGATTCCTAAATTATACAAACATCACCTGACTAAGAGCTTATTTCTAATACTCTTATCAATAATATTAATAGCACAATGGCGCTTTTTACTACAACTTAAAAAATAAAAAACAGCTTTTAGAGTGAGTTAAACGCCTTGTTGAATAGAGCAAACAAAAAGCAACAAGTTGTGATTCAACGGCTGAATTTAGGATCATATTATCTATAGAAATACATGTTATGATGACGTTTTTTCGGACCTTTGGTAGAACATGGCGCAGTTATATTTTTACTATTCGGCAATGAATGCTGGAAAATCGACTTCTTTATTACAATCATCGCATAACTACACAGAACAGGGCATGCAAGTATTACTCTTTACTGCGGCCGTTGACGAGCGAGTAGAAAAAGGTGTAATTGCCTCGCGAATTGGTCTGCGCAATACTGCTTGCGTGTTTGAGCCAGATAGCGAATTATTTGCACAAATTAGTGAGCATATAGCTAAAGAAAAACTGCATTGTGTGTTTGTCGATGAAGCGCAGTTTCTGTCGCGTGCTCAAGTTGATCAGCTGGCTAAAGTTGTCGACCTGCTGAACGTACCGGTGCTTTGTTACGGTATACGCTCCGATTTCCAAGGTGAGTTATTCCCTGGCAGCCAACGTTTATTAACGGTTGCCGATAAGCTCACTGAGTTGAAAGCGGTATGTTATTGCGGGCGTAAAGCGACCATGATTGTCAGACGAGATAGCGAAGGCAATGCAGTGAGTGCAGGCGAACAGGTTGTGATTGGCGGCAATGACAGTTATGAATCCATGTGCCGCAACCATTTTTTCAGTGCGGTAGGTACTTACTAAGGCCGCCTATAGCATCTTAGTGATGACGTTATAGGCGAGATGCTCTTATATGGCGCAGCTCACGCCTGTGCCTTTAATGCCGCAGTAGCCATCTGGGTTTTTTGCTAAATACTGTTGGTGATATTCCTCAGCGTAATAGAACTCACTCGTCGGTATTATTTCTGTCGTCACAGTATCCACAATGCCTGCGCTAATCAATGCCTGTTGATAACTTTCTCTGGAGGCTTGCGCCTGCGCTTGCTGCTCTTCGCTGAACGTGTAAAGCCCAGAGCGATACTGGCTGCCTACATCGTTACCTTGTTTCATACCTTGGGTTGGATCGTGGGACTCCCAAAAGACTTTTAATAATTGATTATAGCTGATGATACTTGGGTCAAAGACGACTAAGACTGCCTCAGCATGTCCGCTAAAGCCACTGCACACTTCTTTGTAGGTTGGATTGTGTACACTACCAGCAGTATAACCGACGGCGGTCGTCACTATCCCTTCTAATTGCCACATTTTACGCTCGGCGCCCCAAAAACAGCCAAAACCGAAAATTGCTTGGGATAAGTGCTCCTCAAAAGGAGGTTTAATTGGCTGGCCAAGAACAAAGTGTTCGCTCGCCGTAGCAAGCGGCTCATCGCGTCCTAAATGTGAGTTTTCGTCGATAGGTTTTATTTTGTCAAACAGTGAAAAATCGCTCATATAAACCTCGTCATTATAATTATTAAAAGATCATAGCTTAAACGCCAGCTAATTTCTGCTAAGTTTTTCCACTCTAGAATAATAAAGTTGAGAGGTATCACTGGGGAAGTAGCAAACATCTGGGGCATTTTTGCTACTTCCTTAGCGAGATGTCAAGAGATGAGCTCTTCACCGTGCCAGAGGGTGTCAATTTGAGGGTGATTCTCTAATGTACGATGTACCGGGCAGCGATCGGCTATACGAAGTAGCGCCTCTTTCTGTTCGTCCGTAATGTTCTTTTCGGTGGTAATAGTACGACTTAAAATCTCTAGCTTAGTTTCATTGGATTTATTTTCGGCGTCTTGTTGGTGTGTGCGCTTGTGCTCAAGCTCTACTTTTATTTCCCCGGTGTCCCAGCCCTTTCGATTCACGTACATGCGCAGCGTCATTGAGGTACAAGAGCCCAGGGCCATTAGTAATAGGTCATAGGGAGTAGGGCCTGCATTTTCGCCTCCCACGCTGTGCGGCTCATCTGCGATAAGTGTATGCGAAGGAGTGCTCATGCTACGCAAAAACTTATTATCGAGTTCATTAATAAACACTCGACCTTCTTCTATGCATTTTTCGTCAATGGCCGGCAAGTATTGACTTGACCAAGCGGCAATAATATTAGCAGCGTATTCTGCGTCTGACGATTTTGACAGCATGTGATCAGCGTGATCGAGTGATGCAAAGCTTTTTGGGTGCTTAGCCGCAGTGTAAATAGCTGATGCTTCATCGATAGATACAATAGTGTCAAGTGGTGAGTGCATCACTAACAGTGCTTTCTTGAGTGATCCGATGCGCTCAGTACTCGTATATTTGTCTAAATCCTCGAGTAAGCTTTTACCTACCATAACGGGTTTCAGGCCGATATTGAGAGGTGCAACTCCCTCGCGTTGTATGGTTTCTCGTACGCCATTAAGTAAGTGTTTAACGTGCGCTGCAACAGAGGGAGCGCAGAGAGTAACAACGGCTTTAACAGAGGCAATGTGATGTGCCGCAGCCAGTACCGCTGCACCTCCTAAGCTATGCCCAATCAGTAATGCGGGTTCGGGAATAGCATCGGGCAATGCACCGGCAATATCTACCAGATCATCAATATTGCTAGTGAAGCTACTGAGTGCAAAGTCTCCTTCGCTGGCACCTAGGCCAGAAAAGTCGAATCGGACAACAGCTATGCCCGCCTTGCTAAGAGCTTGGGCAATAATGCGTGACGACCGAAGGTCTTTACCGCAGGTAAAGCAATGCGCAAATAAGGCGGTTCCTTTGATTCCTTGGGAAGGCAGGTCAATAGTGACAGCCAGTGCATGGCCTTTACGATTTTGCAGTGTCAATTTCATACTAGTAGCACTCATATTATTTTTGTCTTTATGAATATAGCATAAATACAAGGAGGTAAAACTATGAGAGTGAATCTTTAGAAAATTGTATTACTGCGAACATTTTATTCATCCAATCTGGAAACCACAAGATTTAATGGTTTGGAATAACCAAACGCGCACTTCTAGTAATATTCATTTTGAACGATTAAGTCGCTCTCGCTTCGGCGATGTTCTGGATGAAAACTCAATATAGCTGGAGGAACCTAAGCGTATTGGAATCATTGCGTTTAGGCTCCTAAATAAAGTCCGCTTTATGACAGAGTCGTTACCTATTTGAGTCGCAACCACCTGTTAAAAAAGGGTAAATTATTGTTCAGTTTTCCAGTGCCCAAGAATCGTTGACGTCATCATTCAGTTGTTTGTTTTCGCGACGCTTTTCAATAGCGCGCCTTGCGTGGCCCATACGTTTAGAGCGCTGTTGTTTTTTGGTAAGTGCTTTATTTTCTTCGAAGCCAACAACGGCATTAAAAATATCCAATTCGATACTGTGCATGTCCTGAGAAATGTGATTATTCATCGCTTTTATCTCTTTATTTATAGTTGATCAGTAAATGGGTGTGAATAAGAAAATAACGGATAAATATGACAAAACGATGATAGAAATATTTCTGGAAGGGAGAGGGGAGCTAGAAAAACATAAAACAGTAGATGGAGGAGGGGCTGAGATCAGCCCCTATTTATAGCGGACTATTCAAGCAGCCAGTAATCTTCCGTGCTTTCACAAAGTAGTTTTTTCTCATGATGCTTCTCTATGGCACGCCGCGCCTCCAGCACGCGCTGTGAATGCTTTTGCTTACACTCGTTGTTCTTATTTTCGTTGTAGCCAATGATAGTATCGATGATCTTGCTATCTAATTTTGTCTTTACAGTTGTGCTGTGCATTTGAACCTCCTCAAATTAGCTC
>Ga0105354_1001265_pt1 | contig 15674 bp, 17 predicted proteins | sample GOMGulsemesocosm_FD_83658 | JGI IMG/M metagenome (GOLD analysis project Ga0105354, IMG submission 83658) | Methane-oxidizing microbial communities from mesocosms in the Gulf of Mexico - GOM9B Gulf of Mexico | ecosystem: Environmental > Aquatic > Marine > Cold seeps | place: USA: Gulf of America...
AAAATGAGTAAGTATCAAGAGCAATTAAAAGAACTTGGTTACGAAGTTGATATAAATGGAATAGCTGATAATAAAACAATTATTGCCCATCACAAGTTTTTGAAAAAAAAGAAAAAAGAAGCAAAGCGGAAACGCAGAGCTGAAAAACGAAATGCAGAATAGGGATAATTTAGGTTTTTTTATTAGTTTTTTGTGGTGATTAGCTCATTTAAGAACTTTTAATATTTAAAATAATGCCTTGCATTAAGGAATAGTGCTATGTTTATGTGTTTGAATAATAAGTTCTTAACTTTGTATAGTTTTTATATATATTATATGGTTATAAAAAGAGTTTTGTATTTTTTCCTTTTCTTAGTTCTGTGCTTTTTTACGGTAGTTGTATTAGTTAATATTGTAGTCCCTAAAATATTAAATCAAAATCCCAATCGAGTATATGATATCTCTTATGATGAAATATCCTTCTCGTTTTTTAAAAATAGTATAAAAATTAAAAATGCCAACATAAAACCTTTTAAGGATTCTCTTACAGCATCTTCTATGAAAGGGAGTATTGAACTTATAGAAATTAAAAGCTTTCATATATATGATTTATTAATAAAAAATAGATTAATTACTGATCAAGTACAAATACACACTCCATATTTCAGTATTACCTCCCGAAAAAAGAAGCAAGCAGCCGCAGATAATTCCAAGTCAATACGTCTTTTTTGGGAAGATTTTTACAATAGAATAGAATTAAAAAATGTTAAAATAACTAATGGGACTTTAGAAATAGTAAAAGAGGCTGACACCTTACAAACTCTTCTTTCTAGAGATATCAATATTGAAGTTAAAGGGGTTATGATAGATAGTATTCGATTAACCAACCCGTTACCTTTTTCTTATACTTCCTTTTCTTTGCAAATAGGAAAAACCTTTTCTTCAATTGGAGCTTGGTATAAGGTTTCTATGGATAGTTTTATGGCTAATGATCGAGCATTAAAAATAAAAGGAGTGAAGGTTCAACCTAAGTTCTCTAAAAACGAATTTGTAGCTAAACTCAAAGAAGAAGCCGATTATATTATTTCTGATATGGATAGTATGAGGATGTCTAATACTCAATGGGGGTTTTATAAGGATACTTTAAAGGTACAAGCAAATACAATAGTAGTATCTGGAATGAATGTTACATTTTATAGAGATAAATTGGTTAAAGATAATCAAACCAAAAAAAAATTATACAGTGCTATGCTACGCGAGTTACCTTTCTATTTAACGGTTGATTCATTAGCAGTCAATAATGCGAATATTGTTTATGAAGAACGTAGTAAAGCAAATACAAGCGCCGGAGTTTTAACTTTAAATTCACTCAATTTACAGGCTTCAAATATCAATAATTTTCAATACCAATTATTTAGTAAAAAAAGTAGCATTCAGTTACAGTCTAAGTTGTATGGCATGGGGGATTTGCAAATGAAGTTTGATTTTAATGTTCAAGATTCTAAAGATGCCTATCAGTTAAATGGAAGCCTTTCTAATTTAGATGTTGCCTTGGCAAGCCAATTTACCTTACCCACTATGAATACCAGAGTTTCAGGCTATATGCATGAATTAAAATTTATGATTAATGGATCTGATATAGATGCGAATGCTGTTCTTAATTTTGATTATGAAAAATTGAAAGTAGAAATAATGAATGAAAAAACTAGAAAGAAGCGTTTTGTTCAAAGTGCGATTGCTAATTTATTACTTAAAAAGAATAGAAAAAGAGGAGAGGTGTTATCGAAAAATGTATACTTAAAAAGAGATACATCAAAATCAATTTACCATCAAATATGGTCATGTATTGAAGTGGGGTTAAAAAAAACATTGTTATAATGTATCCTTGGACACAAATGTGTAACGATTGAAGTTTTGAGTTTTAGTAGGGAGGGTGTGTAATAAAATTAAAATTGACCTTTTAAAATAAACCCCTTATTTTAAAAGGGGTTTGAAGTTGTTTTGTGGAGTCGCCGAGAATCGAACTCGGGTCCAAACAAGTTATGAAATAACTTTCTACACGCTTAGTTTATCCTTGTGTTTTCGATGTTATACTGGCAAAAAACAACCTATATAACACTTAGCTTATAAATCTTGAAATAGTATTTAAGCACTACTAAATCTTAGTTAATTTTTACGATGCCTTAAAATAGAACGCCATTAACCAAGGCTTTCTGGAGACATTTAGCTTTCCTACCTTGTAGGACTAGGCTTAATCTTACTATAATTCGGATTATGCAGCTAAAGCGTAGTTATTCTCGCCGTTTAAAAAAGTTGAAATAAGTATTTACGAGTGTAATTTCATTACTCGACGTGCTTATTACTTTATAAATCTCGCTGTCAAAACCAGTCGACCCCATAATTTATTAAATAACGGTACAAACCTACAAAATTGATTGTAATTTCCTATGTGTTAATTGGTTTTTTTATGCTTGATATTGTTATATAAATATACTATTTTAGCCAAAAATTGTTATAAAATTAACACCTTAGTCGTAAAAGTAGATGAAATTTGCAATTATAAAAGAAAGAAAAAACCCACCTGATAGAAGAGTTGTATTCCCTCCACAATTATGTGAAAAAGTTATAGCAAAATTTCCTGAATTAGAATTAGAAATAGAGGCTTCTGATATACGTTTTTGTGAGGATGAAAAATATTCAGCCGCTGGATTTACACTTGTTGATGATGTAACGAATTGTGATGTAATGTTAGGTGTTAAAGAGGTGCCAGTAGATTTTTTGGTTCCAAATAAAAAGTATTTCTTTTTTTCACATACGATTAAAAAAGCTGCATATAACAGGGAATTATTAAGGGCAGTATTGAATAAAAATATTGAGTTGTATGATCATGAAGTAATTACAAAACCTTCAGGGTCAAGATTGATAGGATTTGGACGATATGCAGGTCTTGTAGGAGCGTATAATGGTTTTATCGCTTACGGTAAAAAATATGGTTTATGGACCTTGCCAAAAGCTGAAAACCTACCAGATCTAGCTGCTATGCAAATGGAGTTAAGTAAAATTAAGCTTCCAAATATTAAAATATGTCTTACAGGAAGTGGTAAGGTAGCGTTTGGAGCTAAAGAAATTTTAGATCATTTAAAGGTTAAAGAAATTTCTGTAGCCGAATATTTAGCTGGGGAGTTTAATGAACCAGTATATTGTATGATCGATGTATTAGATTATAATAAACGAAAAGACGGAAGGGTAATTGATAAATATGATATGTATAATAATCCAAAAGATTATGAATCTGATTTTATGCGTTTTGCGAAAGTAACTGACTATTTTATAGCAGGTCATTTTTATGGAAACGATGCGCCGTATTTATATACTAGAGAGGATTGTAAATCTGATGATTTTAATATAAAAGTAGTCGCTGATGTGTCATGTGATATTGATGGACCAGTTGCTTCTACAATACGACCGTCTACGATAGCAGATCCTATTTATGGATATGATCCACAAACTGAATCTGAAGTAGATTTTATGGATGAAAAGGCTATTGTGGTGATGGCAGTTGATAATTTACCTTGTGAATTACCAAAAGACGCTAGTGAAGGTTTTGGAGAGATGTTTTTAGAGCATGTTATTCCTGCTTTTTATAATGACGATAAAGATGAGATTCTAGCAAGAGCTAAAATGACTACTTCTGATGGAAAGTTAACTGAGCGTTATGCTTATTTGCAAGATTATGTAGATGGTAAAGAGTAGGTAAATATTCTTGATTAAATATATGAAGCGACTACATTTTGTAGTCGCTTTTTTTGTTTTTAGATCAACGCTAAATTTATTAGTTCAATAATCAAAAAAAAACAGTGGGGAAATAACTGTCTTTGAGTGTTTATACTACAGTTAAGCTAATTATATATATGAAAAAGAATCCCTTATTATTTTACAATAGGAGAGATGACTTTAGTGGTTGAAGATTGTAATGCTGGTGAGCCAAGTGATTTATGGTTGTGTGAAGATCAACAAGGATTGGGGTACACTTGTATGGTTTCTTTTAGTTTACTCTATGTTGAAATTTTAAATGGAAATGACGGAACGGTAAATTTTTATGAATCAGAAATTGATGCAGATAATGATGTAAATCTAATCAATATTAGTAATTATTGTACAACAACAAATCTGCAACAAATATTTGCCAGAGCAGTTATAGATGGTAATATTGCAGCCTCTAGTTTTTCAATTTTAATAGCTTCAATACCTATTGTAACAATAGAAGCTGTTACTTGTGATACAGAAAATATCACTTATACAGTTATCTTTTCTTTCGATACAAATGTAAATCAAGTGATACCATCTGCTGGTACGGCTACGATAGATTATACTGCAAACACCATTACTGTAAATGGAATACCAGTTTCGGATATATTATGGATTGAAATTTTGTCAGATAGCTGTAATAATGGGGTTGCAAATGTTCTTTCTGTAGCACCGCCAAATTGTGGTTGATGAATGAATAGTAATAAAGAACTAGCTTTTTATTCAGAAGCTGGTTTTTTATGTAATAAATGTAAATAAGAAGTAAATAGAATCAATAGTAAGCTAGCCATGCAAATGGTTACTCCTATAGCTTTGTTATTTTGTGAACTATTAATAATATCTTGAAATAAGTGATTAGGTTTAGTAAATAATTCCCATGAGTTCCAGCGTAAGTATCTGCCTAGATAAATGCCGAATCCAGTTAAGAAGGAGGTGATAATCATACTAAAAGAAGCAGCGGTGGTATTTGATTTTTCTTTTATTATAGTATAAATGTCAACCATAGAAAGAATGGCTAATAATAATCCATTAGCTGCGAAAAGAAATATAAGTATAACATCAAACCAAATAAGACTGGAGTTGATGTGACTTAGATGAATTAAATCTGTAATAATATATGGAGCATTAGGTAGAAATAATAGCCAGATAAATAACGTCCCTATTAGTATAATAGTTGATTTTTTGAGCCAATTCCAATTCCTGGTTAGTTGTGAGATAGCATAGGGAATCCCCGCTAAAAACAAGTTCCAAATTAAAAACATGTAAGTAATGCTTTGTGTGAATTTTACTCGGAGTAAAATCAGTATTAAGCAGAAAATAATGTTGATGGTTACTATTTTATTTTGTTTGGTAAAGAGTGTTTGCATGATGGATAAATATTAAAAATGATTATAGTAAAATAACCTAGGGTGTAGGCTAGTAAATCGCTAACAGAAAAAGTATTCCCCAGAATTAAATTGGCTAACTTATAATGTTCTAATGAGAGTATTTCCAACAACGGAGTGAGTTGAATGAATTCTACTATAAAGGCAATAAATAAAGTGAATTTTGCTAGTTTATTGTTTGAAATTGAGATAAAACTCTTTAGGAAATAGTAGAGGAGTAATACTACTAGATAGTCTCCAAAAGTATGCCTAATAAAGCCTTCTTTATAGAAAGTGGCAATAGCAATTTCTGTTAGTAATAGAAATATAAAAGCAGTCAAAGCGGTGGGATTAAGTTTAAACATGAATTACATAGTTTCGATTACAATAAAAAAGTACCCAAAAGCTATTGGTAGATTTAAAAGAATAATACCTAGAGCTTTTAATAAATCAGTGTTGTTTTCTGAGCCAATGATTAGTTTTGATAGTAATATTAAGAATATAAATGAATTGATGGTAAAAGCGATAATTGTATAGTAGAACCCAATCATAATTAAATTTTCATATTGTTTATTGAAGAGGGATAATACTAATATAAGCGTGCCAATGATGAAGCTAATTCCAGTTGTTATTTTTGAAATGTCTAAAGATGAGTTCAAGTTATTTGTCATGATGAGCTTGTTGAAGTTTATAGTTGTATTTCAACAAGTTCGCCATGACAAGAGAGATTAATAATTACCCGTTATTCCAGTCAATCTTTCTGGAAACAAACATCACTACTGCTAGTATGGAAAATAGGCCAATACTACCTACTAATAAAGCATAGTTTTCTAGTTGGATGATAACAAATATAAATCCGTATAAAATTGTTAAACAGGCACCAATAAGTATTGGAAATTTGATACTTTTTAAAATAGATTTAGAGTACAATGTTATTAAAACAATAACTGCGCTACCAGCAATAAGGTATGCTTTTAGGAAGCTACTGTGTTCAGAGATAGAGATCAGCAAAGTATAGAACATAACCAAGGCTACTCCAATCATGACATATTGAAATGGGTGAATATCTATTTTGCTCATGGTTTGAATAAGGAAAAAGATTAAAAAGGTTAGTCCTATAACCATGAATCCGTATTTGGTAGAACGATTACTTTTTTGGTATTCGTCTACAGGAACGATAAAGTTTGTTCCAAAAGCATACTCGTTTAGGTTGGGTAGATGGTTGAAAAACTGTTGGGAGAAAGGTCTGTTGATATCTAAAACTTTCCAGTTAGCTTTAAAACCATCTTTGGTTACTTTGTCTCCTTCGTCTTGAGGTAAGAAATTGCCAATAAAGCTAGGGTTTAACCAGTTGGAAGTCATGTTAGCAGTGGTTGTTTTTCCAATAGGTATAAACTGCATGCTTTTACTGCCGTTATATGCTAAGTTCATGCTGAAATTTTGAATATTTATAAAGCTTAAATCTTCTGCTTTTATATAACTGCTTTCCAATTCATCTAAATCATATCTATTTTGTTTTTCTGAATGATAATTAGTTTCAAAATCATAAGTGTTTTTACCTAATTGGATTGCTACTTGGCTTTTGATGCCTTTTAAATTAGAGGTTTTGAAAAGGACAGAGCTTTTATCCCAAATGATATCTTCATCTTTAATAGATTTAGAAGTGAAGTTGGGTTTGTTAAAACTACCAGTTATGGCAATGTCACTTTCGTATACAACTGATTCAAAATTGTTTCTTTTCTTGGTTTTTGATGCCGCATTAGTTTTAAAATCTAATACTTTAGGAAAGAAATAGGCATAGTTTATAAAGCTTTCTTTTTCTACTACATATTGTTTGGTTTTTGGATTGAAAACAGATTTTTCTTTATAGGTTTTGTAAGGCACTTTTAAGACGGGACCATATAGAGTAACTTCCTCTCCCCATTTGTCGTTAATTTCATTTACAACATCTGTTTGTCTAAACTCACGTTCTTTAATAAGGTCTTTAATAAAGGCTAATGGAATAAGAAGTATTAATATTAAGGCTGCAATCATAACCATCCTTGCAGTGATAGATGTTTTTAGCCAATGACTAAATTTGTTTTGAGTGATAGGTGTTTGTTCCATAATGATTAGAATTAAATTATTATATAGATTGAATTTGTGTTTCAGTAAAAAAGCAACGCCTTAAATCGTGTATAGGTGTATTTAATAGTTTACTGAAGTCTAAGTGATGAAAAGTATTGGCATTTTTTCCTATTTGAAATGATGTTTTGTAATAGCTGAGGTAGTCAGGTAAGAGTACGGTGCCTAATAGTATAGCTCCATACATATACAAGCTCCTTTTTCCGTTGCCATAACTTAGGTATTGCAATGCGATTTCATCTTCTACTTTTGTACCATATCCTGTTAAAGTATGATAAGCATCATGACGTTCTGCTTTAGGGATGAGCTCGAAGTTATTTTTGTGTAAGAACGCCCCTAAATTATAGCCGAAAGAATTGATAGGTAATTTTAACAGGTCTTTTTTAGTTACGTACCAAGGATCTTGGTGTTTGAATAGGTGTGTGTATATTGTTTTCGATATTTTAAAGAGCCAGATGATGAATTTTTTTCGTTTTTCCATTTTTAAAAGTACTTTGTTTTTCAAAGTAAAAGAGTAAAAAAAAGATTTACCCTTTTAGTAATTTTTCAATTGCTGCGATGTGTTTTTTAAACTCTAGCCTACCAAGTTTAGTAGTGCTATATCTAGTGTTAGGCTTTTTACCTATAAATTGCTTTTCGATATTAATAAACTCGGCTTTTTCTAGTGCTTTTATATGACTAGCTAAATTACCATCAGTAGCACCTAGTAATTCTTTTAAAACGTTAAATTCGGCATACTCATTCACCATTAGTACAGACATGATACCCAGCCTAATTCTATGATCAAAAATTTTATTGATATGTTGAATGATGTTTTTAGACACGTCTTAATCTTTTTAAAAATAATCCAGAAGCATATATTGTTAATGAAAATATACCTGATACAAATAAACCACTAATAAATGAAAAATTTATTCCTGTATCAGAAATCATATTTTTCATTTCTTTTTTTAGTTCAGGTGTAACTTCATTGCCATTGAAAAATCCATCTTCATTTAAGTCAAATTTTAATAGACTCAATTCAGATGAGATGTCAGAGTAAGTTGCACCACCAACTATAAGAAGATAAAATATAAAAAATACGGTAATACATAACCAAAACCATTCCCGATTTCCTTTTTTAAATAATCTTTTTCGCTCATAGGATATCATTCCTAAAATGAGAATTGAAATTATTGAAGGAATAATTAGATGATATGGTAAACTTATTTCATTCATTGAGTTTACATTGTTTTGTGACATATTAAAAATAATATCATAATGCGATACTGTTTATTGAGGTTACAAACTACTTAACATCATATTTAAAATGCATGATTACACCATAAATAATATGCATAATTCCAAAACCAATAACCCATAGCCAAAAACCATACCCTGGAAATAAGGCGCAAATTAATCCAAGACTTATTTCTATAAAACCTAAATATTTTATTTGTCCTAAAGTATGTTTTGAAGCATTTATCAGTGCTAAGCCATAAAAGATCAACATTAAAGCGCCAGTTTGTCCATATTTTTGTTGGTTTAGAATAATTAAAATATAGATTCCTCCAGTGACTAAAGGAATAAGAAAGCTTCCAGCAGCCCTTAGTGCAGCTTTGTCTAGCATTTTTTCACCATTTTTTTTTGCTTTTCTTGCGGTTAAGAATACAGCGGTAACTACAGTGCAAAATGCAATTAAAAACAAGTCGAATAATACAATATTGAATACGCTACCATCAAGAATTAAATATCCCTTTACACTTGAAGTAACTATCCAATAAGCATAGCCTGCCCCAATGATAGCATAAATTCCCGCCATTATACCAGATAAGCCGCTTAGTGATATAAATCGAGTTGATTTATTCATTAAGTTTTTAATTTCAGATAAGTCTTTTAAGTAATCTTGATCAGTCATGTTAAAGTACTTTGAAAAACAAAGTTAATTAAATTTTAATATTTTCCTAATAGAGATTTAAATTTTAGGTTAATTTTAAGATTTGAATATCAAGCTCAGCTTGTCGAAGTTTTCTGAATAGATATTTTTATAGACTCAATAGAACAGTAAATACTACCATAGATTGAACCCAGCAGCCGAATATATATTAAAGCAACCTGAGCCATATAGGTCAATCTTATTACATTTGCAAATGGTTGTAGAGCAATCGATTCCGGATTTAGAGTTAAAATACAAATGGAAAATACCGTTTTATTATTATCAAGGAAAACCCTTTTGTTATTTTAATGCAAGTCATAAAAAACAATATGTGGATGTAGGTTTTGTGAAAGGAAAGCTAATAAAAGTACATATGGAGTATTTAGAGGGAGAGAAACGAAAAAAGATGGTTTCACTTCGGTATCGAGATATAATAGAAATAGATGTAGTGGTCTTGCAAGAAGTGTTAGGGGATGCTAAAAAATTATATTTATAATTTTTTAATTTGATATTTTCTCAATTAGATTATTATTAAAGTGATTAATAGAAGTTAACTTATTAATTAGTTTTTTATTTCTAGTTTAAATTTTATAATTGCGTTGTTTTTATAGTAGAGCGTTAGAGTATTTTTTATTTTTTTTGTAATTTTTATTTTTCCAATATATTGACCATTAATATATTTAAACCGTATTGTTTTTTTTTGGAGATCATTACTACTATACTGCATTTTTTTTATTTCTGGTAGTGAATCAAAAATAATATTGATGTATTTTTTTCTTTTTATTGGAATTATGCCACTATGAGTATCTGATAGTTTAATTTTTGAATTGTGGTAGTCTTGGAAAAAAATAGGCTTTTTAAAAAAAGTGTGCTTATTTATTGGGGAGTCTAATAATTGCCACTTATTATTTTCAGGGTAGTGATGTAAAATAAATTCTTTCGGATTTGCAAAAAAATAACTATCATTAAATTGTTTGATAAATTGTTTTGATTGTAAATGAACATACCCAGATGCCCAAGTTACATCAATTAATTTCCACTCATTGTTCACGAAAACACTATTCCAAGCATGGTCTTTTACCAATCTATTTGAAGAGATGTCATTTACATCAGTTTTTGTTAGCCCTTGAATAAAAACGGATTTTATTCCTAAAATAGAGCATAGTTCTTTTAAAAGTAACGAGTATTCTCCACACAATGCCTTTTTAGTAATTAATGTATTCTGTATTTTTTTGAGTTCTAATTCTCTATTTTTTCTTAGGTAGTCATTTCTACTTCTATACCAAGTAGTTTTAGGAGTTCTAAATGGATTGAGCTCTAAAGTATTGTACTTAATGTTGTTGGTTATCCATATGAAAATAGCTCTTACTTTTTCATTATCATTTGTAAAATCATTTTGTATTCTTATGGCTAAATGGTTTACATCATTAAAATTAGGGTAAGACCTTACTTTTTTATCTAGAGCATCATACTTTTGAGCAGTTAAGACACTTGAATATATAATAAGAAGAAGAAATAGTAGTTTTTTCATGTGTTTAAAGACACAATAAATATACCAATATTCAATTTAAGTTCTACTTCTTTTCTTTTTTCTGATTGAATAACTGAAACACATATCCAAAAGTAATATTGTGCTGTAAGAACCAAAATTTTTGTTTTGCGCTATCCCCATCAATGGTAGTTTTAATCCAAGGCATATTAATAAAACCTCCTTTTAATTCCCCTTGAATTTGTAGGTGATTAAAAAAAACCAAGTTTAGCCCAGCTTTTGCGCTAAAACCATATCCAGCCCAATGAAACTCATCATTTCTAGGTTTTCCTATAATAGTGGCGTTTGTTTTAGGGTATAAACCACCAATACCAATTCCTTCAATAGCATTGATTTGTAGTTTTTTTGGGTTTAGGTTTAAAAATTCTCCTAAATCATCAACTCTAGAAATTTCAGCGTTTATATAGTTTAGCCCATCAGTGTGCTCAAACCTGAAAAAAGCTGCATCTCCATCTGCGTTAAGAGAATCATTAAGATTAATGGTGTCATTATTATATATGCCATTATATGAGGCATCACCTTCTTCAATTCCGTTAAAATTAATGACCCCATTAATAATTACATTTTGTGGTCTCGTAACTACATATTTCATATGATCAAAACCTAAAGAAATTTGATAATGATCTTTTATATAGTACCCAATTCTAAAGTTTGTTTGCGGTATTGTAATTCTATCAAGACGTAAATAGTTTCTATATGATATAGTTGACTGTCTATCGTTAGCGTGGGTATCTTGTAGTGTAAAATCATAATTGTCACCTTTAAAATGAATATCTGATTTACTATAGTAACCTCGATTCCATCCCCAATAAAAATAAGATTTACCTTTATTCTTGTTGTAGGTATATTTTTTGATTTTAATAGGGTCTTTTTCTTGAGAGAATGCTATTGTTGTAATTCCTATAAATAGGAATGTAAATATAGTTTTATAATTCATTTATAGTTTTTCTAATTTTAACCAAATTACTTAATAGGTTATCTAAATGATCTAAGTGTAACATATTAGCACCGTCACTCATAGCATTTGCTGGATCAAAATGAGTTTCAATAAATAATCCGTTTACATTATTTACAATCCCAGCACGTGCAATAGTTTCAATCATGTCTGGTCTTCCTCCAGTAACTCCCGAGCTTTGATTTGGTTGCTGTAAGGAGTGTGTTACGTCTAAAATTGTAGGGGCAAATTGACGCATGGTAGGGATACCTCTGAAATCAACAATCATATCCTGGTAACCAAACATTGTTCCTCGGTCGGTAATCCAAACTTTATCGCTTCCAGCATCTTTTACTTTTTGAACAGCATGTTGCATAGCTTCTGGACTCATGAATTGCCCTTTCTTTAGGTTAACCACTTTTCCAGTTTTTGCAGCGGAAACGACTAAGTCAGTTTGACGAACTAAGAAAGCTGGTATTTGCAACACATCAACGTATTGAGCAGCCATAGCCGCATCAGATACTTGATGAATATCAGTAACTGTTGGAACATTAAAAGTTTCTGAAACTTTTCGTAATATTTTTAATGCTTTTTCATCCCCAATTCCTGTAAAACTATCAATTCTACTTCTATTGGCTTTTTTAAAAGATCCTTTAAAAATGTAAGGAATTTCTAATTTATCAGTAATACCAATTACTTTTTCTGCAATACGCATAGCCATATCTTCACTTTCAATAGCACATGGTCCGGCTAATAAAAAGAAGTTGTTACTTGTCGTATGCTTGATATTTGGAATCAAATCTAAATTCATGATAGAAATTTTTTGCGCAAATATAGGCTTTTTAGCAATAATGCTCATGGTTTTAAGAAAGTGATAACATATTAATTGGGTATAATCAAAGAACTAAGTCAGGGTTTAAATAAAAAAGCGTACCTTCGCGCCCTTAAATTAGAGATTTATAGTTATGAGTTCTGTAAAAAACATTGCAATTATTGCCCATGTCGATCATGGTAAAACAACGTTGGTAGATAAGATTATGTACCACTGCCAGTTATTTCGTGAAAATCAAAATACTGGAGATTTAATTCTTGACAACAACGATTTAGAACGAGAGCGAGGAATAACTATTACCTCTAAAAACGTATCTGTAATCTATAAGGGTACAAAAATAAACATTATTGATACACCTGGTCACGCCGATTTCGGTGGAGAGGTAGAGAGAGTATTGAACATGGCTGATGGTGTATTACTTCTAGTAGATGCATTTGAAGGACCAATGCCTCAAACACGTTTCGTGTTACAAAAAGCAATAGATTTAGGGTTAAAGCCTTGCGTTGTTGTAAATAAAGTAGATAAGGAAAATTGTACTCCTGAAGAAGTTCATGAAAAAGTATTTGACTTAATGTTCGAGTTAGGAGCAGAAGAATGGCAAATGGACTTCCCAACAGTATATGGTTCTGCAAAGAACAACTGGATGAGTGATGACTGGCAAAATCAAACTGACAATATTGAGCCACTATTAGATATGGTACTAGAGCATGTTCCTAATTTTGAGCCAAAAGAAGGAAATACACAAATGTTAATTACGTCATTAGATTTCTCTTCTTTTACAGGAAGAATCGCAATCGGGCGTTTAACTCGTGGAACTTTAAAAGAGGGTATGCAGGTGTCTCTTTGTAAAAGAGATGGTAGAATTGTAAAATGTAAAATTAAAGAGTTGCAACTATTTGAAGGTCTTGGACGTTTAAAGGTATCTGAGGTTAAAACTGGAGATATTTGTGCAATCGTTGGGTTAGAAGGATTTGAAATTGGTGATACTATTGCTGATATTGAAAATCCAGAAGCATTAGCAACTATTGCTATTGATGAACCAACAATGAGTATGTTGTTTACCATTAATGATTCTCCTTTCTTTGGTAAAGATGGTAAGTTTGTAACTTCTCGTCATATTAAAGACAGATTAAATAAAGAATTAGAAAAGAATTTAGCATTACGAGTTAACGAAACAGATAGTGCAGATAAATTTTTAGTGTTCGGACGTGGGGTATTACACTTATCTGTATTGATAGAAACAATGCGTCGTGAAGGATATGAATTGCAAATTGGTCAGCCACAAGTTATCATTAAAGAAATTGATGGTGTTAAATGTGAGCCTGTAGAGGAGTTAACTATTGATTTGCCAGAAGCAGTATCAGGTAAAGCAGTTGAGATGGTTTCTATGCGTAAGGGTGAAATGATTTCTATGGAAGCTAAAGGTGACCGTATGATTTGTGAGTTTATAATCCCTTCTAGAGGAATTATCGGTATGCGTAACCAATTGTTGACCGCTACTGCTGGTGAGGCAATTATGGCACACCGTTATAAAGAATACCAACCGATGAAAGGTGGTATTCCGGAAAGACAAAATGGTTCGTTAATTTCAATGGAAAAAGGAAAATCGATTCCTTATTCTATCGATAAATTACAAGATAGAGGACGTTTCTTTGTTGAGCCAGGTGAGGATATCTATGAAGGTCAGGTTATTGGAGAAAATTCAAGACGTGATGACATGACGGTGAATATTACAAAAACGAAGAAAATGTCTAACGTGCGTTCTTCGGGAGCTGATGATAAGGCTAAAATTGTACCTGCAATTAAATTCTCATTAGAAGAAGCTTTAGAGTTTATTCAGAAAGATGAGTATGTTGAGGTAACCCCTAACTTCTTGCGTTTACGTAAAGTCTATTTAACTGAAAACGAAAGAAAACGTAATCCGTTAAAATAAGAAAACTTATTAAAATTAAATTATTTAATACCACTGTAATTATTGCAGTGGTATTTTTTTTTATTCATTTTATCGATTAAATAACACTTGTTGCCTAACAAGTTAATTGTTTGTTAGTGATGGTACTATGTTTAATTGTTGCTGAGTTAAATTGTGTAAAACGTTAAGATTATAGTTATGAGAAATTTTATTTGTATTGTTTTTTTATTTTTATCTATCCATGTAAATGGGCAAATAGGAATTGGAACAACAACTCCTGACAATTCATCCATTTTAGAATTAAAATCTTCTAATGCAGGCTTTTTAATGCCAAGAGTAACTCTTTCTAGTCTTACTGATGTTGTAACTATTCCGAGTCCTGCAGAAGGTTTAATGGTGTATAGTTTAAGTTCTTCTTGTGGTATTCAATCTGGAGTCCATGTTTTTGATGGGACTAAATGGAATAGGATAGGCTATTCGAGTAATAATTTATATGCACGTTTAATAAAAGATGAACTAGGGGTTGGTAGTGTTGCGTATTCATATATAAATTCGACCAATGCTTATGTAGGGTTTGCATCTCTTTTTGATGGAGTAGATAATACTGGAGGGGGGACTTTTCATTTAATTAAAAATGGTTCTTCTTCTGGTGATTGGGGGCTTGGGATAGTGCTTCCTGCTAAATATACAATACAAGAAGTGATTTTAGATGGTAGAAATGATTGTTGTGCTAATAGGATAGATAATGTGATAGTTCGGTTGTATAGGTGCGGTTTATTGGTGTATTCATCATTGCCAATATCAGGGGCGGTAATAGGTAAAAATAGAATTTTGATACCAAATATTTATACAGATGAAATACACTTAGTTATTCCGAATGGAGGGACGGCAGGTACTGGAAATGTAATTAATTTCTCTGAATTAGAAATAGTTGCGAAAGACTGATTTAGAGAATTAAGAAAATAATATCACTGTATAATATACAGTGATATTATTTTTGTGCCATAACTATTGGTTTTAACTTAAATGTTTAAAAGAATTAACTATGAGAATTAATATGTATTACTCATTTATAGTAAAATAATCATAAAATTTCACTTAAAAAAAGTGCTGTTTTTGTAGGTAGGTAAAAATGCAATTTTTATTTTTGCACATGGAAAATAAAATACTTATTCTAGACTTCGGTTCTCAAGTTACGCAGCTGATTGCGCGTAGAGTTAGAGAGTTAAATATTTACTGTGAAATTCATCCTTATAAC
>Ga0105354_1001270_pt1 | contig 15655 bp, 15 predicted proteins | sample GOMGulsemesocosm_FD_83658 | JGI IMG/M metagenome (GOLD analysis project Ga0105354, IMG submission 83658) | Methane-oxidizing microbial communities from mesocosms in the Gulf of Mexico - GOM9B Gulf of Mexico | ecosystem: Environmental > Aquatic > Marine > Cold seeps | place: USA: Gulf of America...
AACTTACCTAAAATAGTAAGTCAATTAAATAAATTAGAAAAAAAAATAAACAACAATGAGTAATACTGTTGTAAAACAAAGAACACTTCAGAGTGAAGTTACTTTAAAAGGAATAGGGCTTCATACTGGTAAGGAGGTTACATTAACATTTAAACCAGCAGCTGAAAATCATGGATATGCTTTTTCTAGAGTTGATTTAGAAGGGAATCCTGTAATTCAAGCAAAAGCTGAATTTGTTACGGAAACCAAAAGAGGAACAAATCTTGAAAACAAAGGGGTTCAAATAAATACTTCAGAGCATGTACTGGCTGCATTAGTAGGATTAGAGGTTGATAATTGTTTGATAGAAATGAATTCACCTGAACCACCAATTATGGATGGTTCATCGAAATACTTTGTTGAAGCAATTGAAAAGGCTGGTATAGTTGAGCAAGATGCTGAAAGAGATGAGTATATTGTTAAAGATGTTATTACTTATACTGACGAGGCTTCTGGTTGTGAGGTTTTGATAATGCCTTCTGATGAATACCAAGTAACAACAATGGTAGATTATGGTACAGAGGTATTAGGTACTCAAAATGCAAGCTTAAAAAAACTATCTGATTTTAAAGCTGAAATTTCTGATTCAAGGACATTTAGTTTTTTACATGAAATAGAAACGTTATTAGATTACGGTTTAATAAAAGGAGGTGATTTAAACAATGCAATTGTATATGTAGATAAAGAAATCTCTGCAGAAACATTAGAGAAATTAAAAAAGGCTTTTGATAAAACAGAGGTTACTGTAAAATCAAATGGAATATTAGATAACTTGACATTGCATCACCCAAATGAAGCTGCTCGTCATAAATTATTAGATGTAATAGGTGATTTAGCTTTAATAGGTACTCGCGTTAGAGGAAAAGTTATTGCTACAAAACCTGGTCATTTTGTAAATACGGAATTTGCAAAAAAAATGGCTAAGATTATAAAAAAAGAACGCAGAAATACAGTTCCTGTATACGATACAAATCAACCGCCGTTAATGGATATCCATAAAATTATGGATATGCTACCGCACAGACCACCATTTTTACTGATTGATAGAATATTAGAACTTTCAGATAATCATGTTGTAGGAATGAAGAATGTTACGATGAATGAACCATTTTTTGTAGGACATTTTCCAGATGCACCAGTAATGCCTGGGGTATTACAAGTAGAAGCTATGGCGCAAACGGGAGGAATATTAGTATTAAGTACTGTTCCTGATCCTGAAAATTATTTGACATTCTTTATGAAAATTGATAATGTTAAATTTAAGCGTAAAGTATTGCCAGGGGATACCTTATTTTTCCATTGTAGTTTGATATCTCCTATTAGAAGAGGTATTTGTCATATGCAGGCATACGCGTATGCTAACGGTAAAGTAGTAGCACAAGCAGAAATGATGGCACAAATAGCAAAAAAACAATAACAATATGAATCAACCATTAGCATATGTACACCCGGGAGCTAAAATAGCAAGAAACGTTGTTATTGAACCTTTTACAACAATACATAACAATGTAATTATTGGAGAAGGTACATGGATAGGTTCTAGTGTAACCATTATGGAAGGTGCTCGAATAGGAAAAAATTGTAAAATTTTCCCTGGAGCAGTAATTTCAGCCATTCCTCAAGATTTGAAATATAATGATGAAGATACTACAACAGAGATAGGTGATAATGTTACTATTAGAGAATGTGTAACGATTAACCGTGGTACAACTGATAAGATGAAAACAGTTGTAGGGGATAATTGTTTAATAATGGCATATTGTCATATCGCACATGATTGTATTGTAGGAGATAATTGTATCTTTTCAAATAATACTACATTAGCAGGGCATATTACTGTTGGTAATAACGTTGTATTAGCAGGTATGGTTGCCGTACATCAATTTTGTTCAGTAGGTAATCATGCATTTGTAACCGGAGGAACATTAGTACGTAAAGATGTGCCACCATTTGTTAAAGCAGCTCGTGAGCCAATATCATATGTAGGTATTAATTCAGTGGGTTTACGTAGACGCGGATATACTACAGAGAAAATTAGAGAAATTCAGAATATATATAGAATTCTATATCAAGGAAAATATAATAATTCACAGGCTGTAGCAGTTATAGAAGCAGAAATGACAGCCTCAAAGGAGCGTGATGAAATTTTAATGTTTATTAAAAATTCAAAACGTGGAATTATGAAAGGATATTTTAAATCAAATTAAAAAAACAAAATTATGGCATCTACTTCAGATATTAGAAATGGATTATGTATCAGATATAACAATGATATTTATAAAATCATTGAATTTTTACATGTAAAACCAGGAAAAGGACCTGCTTTTGTTCGTACAAAATTAAAAAGTGTTACTTCAGGTAAAGTGGTAGATAATACATTCCCTTCAGGAAGAAAAATTGACGAAGTTCGTGTGGAAACTAAAAAGTTTCAATTTTTATATCCAGAAGGAAATACATTTCACTTCATGAATGTAGATGATTATAATCAAATAACTTTAGAAAAAAATACATTAGATGCTCCTGGGTTACTAAAAGAAGGGGAGGTTGTGACTGTATTAATTAACGCAGAAGATGAAATGCCATTATCTGTAGATATGCCCGCAAGTGTTATTTTGGAAGTAACACATACTGAGCCAGGTGTTAAAGGAAATACAGCTACTAATGCTACTAAACCAGCAACGGTAGAATCTGGAGCAATTGTAAATGTTCCTTTATTCATTAATGAAGGAGATAGAATTAAAGTGGAAACAGAAAAAGGAACTTATAAGGAAAGGGTTAAAGAATAATATTAAGAATGAGCAAATCTAGAGAAGAAATAAATAAAACTGAGCAAGATTATTGGAATAACAAAAAGCTTGACAGAAAAAAAATTAAACCTCTACGTAGACATGCGTTTCATTTTTCATATGATAGAGAACGTAAACTCTTAAATAAAGTAATTAAAGTTACAGAAGGTAAAAATGTTTTAGAGATAGGTTCTTATGTTTGGTCCGATTGGATTAAAAATAAGGTGCAACCGAAAAAATTAACTTGCATTAATATTTCTGAGGCTGAATTACAAACAGGGATTAATCATGCAAAAGATGTTCCTTTTGAAACAGAGTTTCACTTGATGGATGCTAATAATTTAACTTTTCCGGACGAATCATTTGATGTTGTTATTGGTGGCGCAATACTACATCACTTAGATATAGAAAAAACATTATCTCATGTGCATAGAGTTCTGAAACCTAATGGGGTTATTATTTTTTTAGAACCTTTAAATATGAATCCTTTATATAAAATTTATAGAAAATTAAATCCACAGGAAAGAACACCAGATGAGCATGCATTAGTGTCTTCAGATTTTAAAATAATAAAAAATAAATTTACATTTGATCATTATTTTATGGACTTTTTTAGTGTAATATTTGGTTTTATATCATTAAAAATTTTTGGAGATAAAAATTATGGTAATTGGTTGAATAAATTGGGATTTAATTTGGATGTATTATGTTCGAAAATACCATTTATGTACGTGTTTTTTGCAAGAGTAGTTTTGTTTGGTAAAAAAAAATAATATGAAATTTCCTCAAATATATACCTTATCTCAAATAGCTACTATTATTAATGTTGATTATGTTGGAGCTCCTGATTTCCCTGTTTTAGGAATGAATGAAATTCATGTAGTAACTTCTGGGGATATTGTTTTTGTAGATCATCCGAAGTATTATGATGCTGCATTGAATTCTACAGCAACAGTTGTTTTGATAAATAAACAAGTTGATTGTCCAGAGGGAAAAGCATTATTAATCTCTGATGATCCATTTAGAGATTTTAATAAACTAACAAATTATTTTATGCCGTTTGAAAAGGCTATAGGAACAATTGCAGTCTCGGCTAAAATAGGGAAGAATACAATTATTCAGCCCAATGCTTTTGTAGGTAATAATGTAAGTATAGGTGATAATTGTTTGATTCATGCAAATGTTTCAATTTATGACAATACAGTTATTGGTAATAATGTAACTGTACATTCAGGGACAGTTTTAGGGGCTGATGCTTTTTATTATAAAAATAGACCTGAGCATAGAGATAAATTAGTCTCGGGAGGAAATGTTGTAATTGAAGACAATGTAGATATCGGAGCATTATGTACTGTTGATAGGGGAGTGACTGCTTCAACAATAATTGGAGCGGGGACTAAGATGGATAATCAAGTACAAATTGGACATGATACAGTTATTGGAAAAAAATGTTTATTTGCATCTCAAGTAGGGGTAGCTGGATGTGTTGTAGTTGAAGATGAAGTTATTCTTTGGGGGCAAGTGGGTGTTAAAAGTGGAATTACTATTGCTAAAGGAACAGAAATTTTCGCACAATCTGGATTAGGTCATTCTACTGATGAAAATAAAAAGTATTTTGGCTCTCCAGCTGTTGAAGCAAGAGAACGTTTCAAGGAAATGGCCTACATAAAGCAACTACCAGAAATAATTAAGAAGCTAAAATAATTAGATATGAGTCCAAAAGAACTAGTTAGATCATTTTACAAATCAGATTTTTATAAAAATGAAGCTGTTTTAAAAAAATATATTCATCCTGAATGTGAATTGTATTGGAGTAGTAGCGCTGGTTTTGTAAAGTTTAATTATAATGATATTATTGAGCATGGTAAACGTATTGCAGCTTCTTTTAAAGAACTTAGGTCAGAAATTAGTCATATTCTAGTGGAAGATAATTTTGTTACCGTTCGTTATACTTATTATGTGGTTTCATATGATTGTCCTGAAGAAGAAATATGTTTAGCGCATTTTATATCAATTTGGGAAGTGAAAGATGAGAAATTATTTCGTTGTCATGAAATGAGTCAAATGGCCGATGAAAAAGCAGTAGATAGTAATGCTTATTTATCAGTAAAAGTTTCCTGATAAAAGCTTAGTAAGTTTAGATAGAAAAAATTACATTTGTAATAATTATAAAAAAAATAAAAAAATGAGTGTTTTAGTAAATAAAGATTCAAAAATTATAGTTCAAGGTTTCACTGGAAGTGAAGGTACATTCCATGCAGGTCAAATGATAGATTATGGAACAAATGTAGTAGGTGGGGTTACTCCAGGCAAAGGTGGGCAAGAGCACTTAGGTAAACCGGTTTTCAATACAGTTCAGGAAGCTGTAGAAAAAGTTGGAGCTGATACAACTATTATTTTTGTGCCACCAGCATTTGCTGCTGATGCAATTATGGAAGCTACTGATGCAGGTATTAAAGTAATTATCACTATTACTGAAGGAATTCCTGTTGCTGATATGATCAAAGCTAATGCATATGTAAAAGCTAGTAACGCTCGTTTAATAGGACCTAACTGTCCAGGAATTATTACTCCAGGAGAAGCTAAAGTTGGAATCATGCCAGGTTTTGTATTCAAGAAAGGTAATGTAGGTATTGTTTCTAAATCAGGTACTTTAACTTATGAAGCTGCTGACCAAGTTGTTCGTCAAGGATTAGGAATAACTACTGCAATAGGTATTGGTGGTGATCCAATTATTGGAACGACTACAAAAGAAGCTGTTGAGTTATTAATTAATGATCCAGAAACAGAAGCAGTAGTTATGATAGGTGAGATAGGTGGGCAATTAGAAGCAGATGCTGCAAATTGGTATATAGCTAGTGGTAGTAAAAAACCTGTTGTTGGTTTTATTGCTGGAGAAACTGCTCCTGCTGGTAGAACTATGGGACATGCTGGTGCTATCGTTGGTGGTTCTGATGATACTGCCCAAGCTAAAAAAGAAATTATGAGAGCTTGTGGAATTCACGTAGTAAATTCTCCTGCAGATATAGGTGCTAAAGTTGCTGAGATACTGTCTGTTAAAGCTTAAATTACTCTTCTAAAGTAGAAAAAACATAAAATTAAGTTAAAAACGCAATCAAATTGATTGCGTTTTTTTTTTTTTCTTATTTTTAAGACAACTATAATCAATTGAAAATTATGAGAAAACTAACAAGTCTCTTTTTACTGTGTTTATTGGTATTAAGTTGTAAAAAAAACACCCCTTCTACAGAAGTAGGTAAAGAATATATTTATGCTGTAAAACAGCAAAAAGATGTAAAAGGATATGTGTATGAAACTGTAGAGAATGACCCTACAGGATTACGTTTATATACTTTAGATAATGGTTTAAAGGTCTATTTAAGTAAAAACACTGACGAACCTAAAATTCAGACATTTATTGCTGTTCGGGCAGGATCAAACTATGACCCAAAGGAATCTACAGGATTAGCACACTATTTGGAGCATATGGTGTTTAAAGGTACTCATGAAATTGGTACGGTAAATTGGGAAGAAGAGAAAAAACATTTAGAGAAAATAGCGGCTTTATACGAACAGCATCGTGCAGAAAAAGATCCTACTAAAAAGTTAGCTATATACAAACAAATTGATGAAGCTTCATTAGAGGCGTCTAACCATTCAATTGCTAATGAATACGATAAAATGATTAGTTCATTAGGTGCGGAAGGTACAAATGCACATACTTGGTTTGAAGAAACTGTATATAAAAATAAAATTCCTGCTAACGAATTAGAAAAATGGCTATCTGTAGAAAGTGAACGTTTCAGTGAGTTAGTATTACGTTTATTTCATACAGAGTTGGAGGCTGTATTTGAAGAGTTTAATAGAGGGCAGGATAATGATTTCAGAAAAAGTTATGCAGCTATGTTGAAGGATTTATTTCCAAATCATCCATATGGACAACAGTCTACTATTGGTACTGCTGATCATTTAAAAAACCCTTCAATGGTTGATATTCATAATTACTTTAACAAATATTACGTGCCAAATAATATGGCTGTAGTATTAGTAGGTGATTTTGATTTTGATAAAACGATTACATTGGTTGATAATGCTTTTGGTAAAATGAAGCGTAAAGAAGTGATTCATCCAGAATTACCAAAAGAAAAACCTATTACAGCCCCAATTTCTAGCGAAGTTTTTGGTCCTACTGCAGAAAACGTATCAATAGCTTTTCGTTCGGCAGCAATTGGAACTCAAGAAGAGAAGTTGATGACTTTAGCTGATATGATTTTAGCTAATGGGAATGCCGGTTTGATAGATTTGAATTTAAATCAAAAACAAGCTGTTCAACGTGCAGGATGTTCTCCAACTTTCCTAAATGATTATGGCTATCATCAGTTTACTGGTTCACCAAAGGATGGGCAAACTTTAGATGAAGTTAAAGATCTGTTATTAGCTCAAATTGAAAAACTGAAGAAAGGTGAATTTGATGAATGGATGATTGAGGCTGTAGTAAATGATTTAAAATTATCTCAGACACGTCAATATGAAAATAATACAGCTTTAGCTAGTGCGTATTATAATGCATTTATTCATCATGAAGACTGGGTAAATAAGGTTGCTTTTTTAGATGAATTAAAAAAAATAACTAAACAGGAGTTAGTTGCTTTTGCAAAGGCTTTTTATAAAAATAATTATGTAGTTACTTATAAGCGTAAAGGAGAAGATAAAAACATTGCAAAAGTTAAAAACCCAGGAATTACCCCAGTAAATTTAAATAGAGGTAAGCAATCGGAATTTATTCAGGCTTTTAATAAGAAAGAATCAAAAGAAATATTGCCGTTATTTATTGATTATAATAAAGAGTTACAGAAAATATCTCTAGCTAATGGAATAGAAGTTTCTTATGTTAACAATAAGAATAATGACTTATTCGATTTGAATATTATTTTTGATATGGGGAAAGATAATGATAAGAAATTAGGTTTAGCAGTTGGATATTTAGATTATTTAGGAACAGATAAGTATACTCCAGAACAACTTAAAAAAGAGTTTTATAAATTAGGAATAAATTATCATGTTAGTGCAAGTAATGATAAATCTTATGTTGGTTTAAGTGGATTAAAAGAAAATTTACCTGAGGGGTTAATTTTATTAGAGCATTTATGGGAAAATGCTGTAGCCAATAAAGATACATATTCAAAATATGTAGAAAAAATAGCTAAAGGTAGATTGGATAATAAAACTCAAAAAGGGAATATCCTTTGGAATGGATTGTATAACTACGGACAATATGGTGAAAATTCTCGTTTGCGTAATATTTACCAATTAGATGAATTAGAGGCTATTGATCCTGAAGAGTTAGTCAGTTTAGTTAAAGATATGCGTAACTACAAACAACGTATTTTCTATTATGGTAAAGATGTTCAAGCGGCGGTAACAGCTTTAAACAACACTCATAAAGTTCCTGAGAATTTAAAAGAATATCCTCAGGCTATTTCGTATGCTCAAAATGATACAGGGGGAAATGTGTATTATGTTGACTATGATATGGTGCAGGCAGAAATATTATTACTAGCAAAAGGGGAGCCTTTTAAAGCAGAAAATATTGCAGCTTCAACTTTATTTAATACTTATTTTGGTAGTGGGTTATCTTCTATTGTATTTCAGGAAATTAGAGAATCTAAATCATTAGCGTATTCAGCTTTTTCTAGTTATAGAAATGCATCTAAAAAGGATGAGGCAAACTATGTAATGGCGTATGTTGGTACTCAGGCCAATAAAATGGAGCAAGCTATAAACGCAATGATGGATTTAATGAATAATATGCCTGCAGCTACAGCTCAATTTGAAGCAGCAAAAGCAGCTACATTAAAAAAGATTGCGGCGCAACGTATAACGAAATCAAATATTTTTTGGTCATATGAACGGTTACAGAAATTAGGAATTGAGAATGATAATAGAGAAGCAATGTATAACACCATTAAAAATATGTCATTGGAAGACTTAAAAGAGTTTTTTAATAGAAATATTAGAGGTGAAAAATATAATGTTCTGGTTATTGGAAATAAAAAAGATATTGATATGAAGGCTTTATCAAAACTAGGTAAAGTACAAGAAATGGATATTGATCATTTATTCAATTACAAAAATGAAAAAGTGAAATTATAATAACATAGTAATTACTGAATAACTAAGCGTTCTCATCTAGGTGGGAGCGTTTTTCTTTTTTATATCATTATATTAACTCAGGGTTTATCTTATAACGAAAAATATTATTGGTTAATTCATACCTTATGTACTGGTATTAAGAATATTGATTAACTATTGTATTTAAAAGAAATATCATCATTTTTATTACTTACTTTTGAGCTTTGTAATAAGCTTTATTTTATGATTAATTTACCTGAGATAGTAACAAAAGTCATTTCCGTAAAACTTCGCCCAAAAGCGGAACGAATGGTTAAGAAAAGACATCCGTGGGTGTTTGAAGATAGTATAGTAAAACAGAGTAATGAAGCTGGCTCTGGTGATGTCGTTGTTGTTTATGATACAAAAAAAAATAAGTTTTTAGCTTGTGGATTGTATGACTCATATTCACCAATTAAAATAAAATTACTGCAGTTTGGGAAACCAGCAAAATTAGATACTGAATTTTTTAAACACAGGATAGCCTCTGTATTTGATTTGAGAAAGAAGCTCTTAACTACTGATACAAATAGTTATCGATTTGTTTATGGAGAAGCAGATGGTTTTCCTGGTTTTATAGTAGACGTGTATAGTGATGTTTTGGTAGTGAAGTTATACTCAACTATTTGGTTTCCATATTTGAATGAAATATTACCACATTTATTAGCAGAAAGTAAGTGTAAAACAATTGTTTTACGACTTAGTAGAAATGTACAAAAGAGTAAAGAAAAACACGGATTAAAGGAAGGACAAATTATTTATGGGACATTAACAGATAATGTTGTGATTTTTAAAGAACATGGTGTGAATTTTTCTGCCAATGTAATTTACGGGCATAAAACAGGCTATTTTTTAGACCACAGAGAAAACAGAAGACGAGTAGGTGAGTTGTCCAAAAACAAAACTGTTTTAGATGTATTTTCATATGCTGGAGGTTTTTCTGTTCATGCATTAGCGAATGGAGCAAAAGAAGTAACTAGTTTGGATATTTCTGCTCAGGCACTGGAGATGGCAGTGCAAAATGGGAAGTTAAACAGTTATTCGGGGACACATAAAATAATGGCAATAGATGCTTTTGTAGGACTACACGATTTAATCAAGCAAAGGAAAACATTTGATGTAGTGGTAATAGACCCTCCATCGTTTGCAAAAAGCAGTAAAGAAATTGATAAAGCAAAGCATAGTTATTCTCGCTTAGCACGATTAGGAACTTCTTTAACAGCTAAAAATGGATTATTGATACTAGCATCGTGCTCATCACGTATTTTAGCAGATGATTTTTTTGATATTTGTGAGGCAGAAATTCAAAATGGCTCAAGAGAATTTAAAGTACTGAATAATACTTATCATGATAGTGACCACCCAGTAATTGATAGTTTTCCAGAAGGTGCATATTTAAAATGTGGATATTATAAACTTAGTTAGTTGTTACAATGAAGTTAATTAAAACAGTGCCAGTATATAACAGAAAGGGGCAACGTATAACAAGTATTACTGATCAAGAGGCTAGTTATATTGATGAAACTAAAATTGATGAACGTTTTTTTATTGTAGAAAGTAATTTTTTAGTAATTAAAAGTAAATTTTTTAGACAAGAACATTTAGTTAAAAACTGGACTTTCTGTATTGATAACCAAAGGGTGCATTTTAAACGAAAGGAAGGATTAACATATAAAAAGGTATTGTTTATTCTTGAGTCTCCACACCATAATGAATTTGATTATGAAGATGGATTTAAGAGTATGCGCCCCCTAATAGGGAGTTTTAATACATTTAAAAGTACATTTTATAAGTTAATGGAAGAAATTACAATGGATGATTCATTTGCTTATGAGGTGACTTTGTATAATCCAGTACCCTTCCAGACATCATTACATTATCTGTTTAGAAGAAATATAAAAGAACAAACCAAGTTTGGATTTTGGTTGTATGGTTGGTGGGATTTGAGATATCATAAAGAGTTTGAGGAATTTTTAGGATATAGAAAATTCGATTACTATATCAATTCGAGTACTAGAACATACAAAACTTTAGTGTCACAAAAATTATCAAAATTAGTAAATATTGAATACCAAGTTTTTCACCCAAATAGTAGTAATTGGAGACGAGAAGAGGCTAGGTTTGGAATTAAAAAAGTAATTCATTTGGATGATAGTCATGCATTGTTTAAAGAAAATGAAGAACTGAATGATTCAATATTTTAAGAAGTATGCTAAAATGGCATTGAATTTGAAGATAATATAACTAGTTTTACATTCAACTAGTCAATTGTATTTAATTGTTGTGTTACTTAATAGCGCCAGTAGAGTTTTATAGGCTTGCTTTTAAATGATAATTATGTTATTATATAATTCAAACCTCGTGTGCTTAACCGAGGATGTTGATTTAAATGAAAAGTTATGAAAACATGTTTTAATGTTATTTTTTTTAGCCTTTTTACAATTTCTTTATTAGCACAAGAAGGGCTTGATACTAATACCCAAAAAGGTATAGCACTACCGTCAAACAAACCAAATGTGATTCCACCAGCACCTATAGATTTAAACAAAGAGTTAAAAACGCCAACTGCTGATTTAAATAATCCATTAACGGAACCTAAGCCGTTTAGTATGATATTAGATTCTGATTTGATGGATGCAGGAGAAGAGTTACAAAAGCGTTGGAATGACAATAAGTTAAAAGCTACTGCTAAATATGATCAATACTTGGGTGATTTTAAAACAAAGAGTAGTTATTTAGGGCTTCAGAGTAGAGATTTTGGTAGCGTAGATGGGGATTATGTTCGTATTATAGTCAATGATGTAGTTGTTGAAAATAGTTTGCGTTTATCTGGTTATTTTAAAGGAATCAACATTGATTTAGTAGCTGGCTTAAACCGTATAGATATAATTGCTATTAATGAAGGTTCAGCTTCTCCAAATACAGGGCATTTTATAGTGCTTGACCATGAAGGAAAAACGATTACTAATCAAAAATGGAATTTATATTCTTCAGGAAAAGCAACAATGATTATTCTAAAGGAATAGTAAGTTTATATTAAATTATTTTGAAATTCAACACAAAAATTAATCATTAGTAACATAATGACAAGTTTAATCTGCTCAGTTTTAACTAAGATTTAGCATCTTTATTTAGCTCCAAAACTCCCATTATTAGGTAACTCAAACAATTCCAATTCAAAATAAGGAACGGCTGCAATTAGATGATCAAAAATATCAGCCATAATATACTCATAGTTTTCCCAACGTTTGTCGCTACTAAAGGCATATATTTCTATAGGGATTCCTTGGGTAGTAGGAGCTAACTGTCTTGCCATAATCATCATATCTTTATTAATGGCAGAATGATTTAATAAGTATGCTTCGGAATATTTTCGGAATAAACCAATATTAGTTAAGTTTCTTCCATTTAATAGTAATGATTTATCAACATTGTTTTTGGTATTATACTCTTCAATTTTTTCATTACGAGTGCTTAAATAATCTGATATGATATCTATTTTGGAATACGTTTCTAAATCGCTCTTAGAAAGATATTTTACACTGTTTAATTTAATATATAATGCTCTTTTAATTCGTCTTCCTTCTGAGTTAGTCATTCCACGCCAGTTTTTAAAAGAATCTGAAATTAAAGCATAAGTAGGTATGGTAGTAATGGTTTTATCAAAATTTTGAACTTTAACAGTCGATAAGTTAATTTCTACAACATCACCATCAGCTCCATATTTTTCAAAGGTTATCCAATCGCCAATACGCACCATATCATTGATAGAAACTTGAATACTAGCTACAAAACCTAGAATAGTATCTCTGAAAATTAAAATGATAATTGCAGAAGCGGCACCAATAGTAGTAATGAATTCAATAAAGGATCTGCCAGTTACAATGGCTACCACAGACAGTAAGCCCATAAACCAAGCAAATATCATAAATACTTGTATGTAACTATCTATAGGCTTGTCCTTTAGTCTAGGTAGTGTTTTGAAATAATCTTTTAATGTATTTAAGACACTTCTTGCGATCCAAAGAGTAAGTATTACTCCAAACACTTGTAATCCTTTATGTACAATGTTTTCTAAGTATGGGAAGTCAGTAAATACAACTGGAGCAAATTCTAAAGCTATTAAGAACGGGATAATATGCGCAATATTTCTAGGAGCTTTATTGTTGATTAAAATATCATCAAAACTAGTCTTTGATTTTGTAGCAAAACGACTGAATGTTGCTATTAAAATTTTACGTGTTATAAAATCGATAATACAAATCAGTACTATTAAAATTAGCAATAATACAAAGGTGTTTATGTACGTAGCAAGTGTAGCTTCTATTCCTTTAGAAACTAAAACATCATATAAGAAGTGTGATATGTTTTTCATCATCATAAAATAATGAAACAAAAATACTGAGATAAAAATGAAAATAAAATCTTTTACCACAGTATAATACAAAATGATGTAAACAGCATTGTATCAACTTTTAAAAAACGTTATGTAATTAATATATACAACTATTTTTAATGTAATCAATATCCTTGGTATAAGAAAGTAACATATTTCTCTATATAGATTTATATAGTTGTTATACAGGGGATTATACCTGTTGATGGGATTTTAAAAATAAGTATGATGTCTTTATTCATTACTCTTTAATCTCCGTCAGCTTATTAAGCGTATATTTGCTGTCAATATAAGCAAAAGTATGTCAACATTTACACATTTAGGAGTACGAAAAGATATTGTGAAATCTTTGAAAGAATTAAGTATAGTTACACCCACTGAAATTCAAGAAAAAGGAATTCCAATTTTATTAAAGTCAAAAATTGATTTTATTGGCCTAGCGCAAACAGGAACTGGTAAAACAGCTACTTTTGGTATTCCAGTATTGCAGCGTATTGATACAAATAATAATGAAGTGCAAGCATTAATTTTATCTCCCACTCGTGAGTTAGTACAACAAATTAAAAAACAACTATTCAAGTTTACGAAATACGCTGATGATAAAATATTTTTAGAAGCTGTATTTGGTGGTGAAAAAATAGATAAGCAATTAAAAAACTTGGAAAGAACTACGCATATTATTGTAGCTACACCTGGTAGATTAATTGATTTAATCAATAGAGGAACAGTAAATTTAAAGCAAGTAAAAACAGTTGTTTTAGATGAAGCTGATGAAATGTTGAGTATGGGGTTTAAACAAGAGTTAGATACTATTCTTACGCATACTGGAGCAAGTAAAAATACATGGTTATTTTCTGCTACAATGCCGGAAGGGATCAAACGCATTATAAAAACATATATGTCTGATAATGCTGCAAGAATTGCAGTAAATGAAAACTCTTTAGTAAACGCTAATATTTCACATCAGTATATAAAAACAACCGTAAAGGAAAAAACTTCAGATATCATTGCGTATCTAGGAACAAAGGATGCAGGTAGAGGTATTATATTTTGTAAAACTAAGTTAGGTACTCAAGCACTAGCTAAAGAGTTAACTGAAGAGGGATTTTCAGTAGCTGCTTTAGAGGGGGATATGCAACAAAAAGAACGTGATAAAGTAATGCGTGCTTTTAAGAAGGAAGTTATTCAAGTGCTAATTTCTACAGATGTTTCCGCAAGAGGGATTGATGTTAATAATTTAGCTTTCGTACTACATCATCAATTACCACAGCAACTAGAGTATTATACACACAGAAGTGGGAGAACTGCAAGAGCAGGTAAAAAAGGAGTTTCAGTAGCTTTTATTTTACCAGTTGAATTAGAGCGTGTATACGAGATGCAAAAAGAATTAGGAATTAAGTTTAAAGAAGAGACATTAGCTTAAAAAATATATTTTATAACGCTGAAATATTAATATTATGGGATTAACAAATAACGACATTTTTAAAAAATTAAGAGTAGCACATAAATTACGTGATACTGATATTGTAGCAATTTGTGCTTTAGTGGACTTTAAGGTATCAAAGAGTGAATTAGGTGCTTTTTTTAGAAATGAAGAGCATGATAAATATATGGAATGTGGTGATCAAATTTTACGTAATTTCTTAAATGGATTAATTATTCACTTAAGAGGGCCAATGCCTAAGAAAGGGGAGAAGCCTGTTGCTAAACAGTAATTTTGAAGCGATTTAATTAAAAGAGACTAAACTTTATCTTACGTAGTGTTTAGTCTCTTTTCTTTTGTGTGCTTAGAAAAGTATAATTTATCTAACTCTAGTAATAGCACCATTGTATAGTTGGTTTTCATAATTGTAAAATATTTCAGGGTAATATTTAATTTTCAATTGTTTTTTAGCAATTCTGCTCATGCGTTTTTGAAGTTTTTGTATCGTTTTCATAGTTCAGTGTTTTATTGATTAATCTATCTGTAACGTCTTTTTGAGTTCCAAATGTTAGCTTTTGTAGTACTTAATTTATAAGTAATTTGATTGTTTGTTGTAGTTGCCATAGTGATTGATTTTATTGGTTGATGATTAATTGTTTATCTGTAACGTCTTTTTGAGTTCCAAATGTTAGCTTTTGTAGTACTTAATTTATAAGTAATTTGATTGTTTGCTGTTGTTGCCATAGTGATTGATTTTATTGGTTGATGATTAATTGTTTATCTGTAACGTCTTTTTGAGTTCCAAATGTTAGCTTTTGTAGTACTTAATTTATAAGTAAT